>ERZ1036470.684-NODE-684-length-13343-cov-4.442806_pt1 | contig 13343 bp, 8 predicted proteins | sample MGYA00514232_ERZ1036470 | MGnify/ENA primary metagenome ERZ1036470 (study PRJEB33795, sample SAMN09464898) | human gut metagenome | isolation source: Bloodstream | host: Homo sapiens | place: USA: Stanford, California | collected 2016-02 ... | reverse complement strand
CGTTCTCGTTCGAGGATGCGTTGGATTGGCAGAAAGGATAATCCATGGCACGGCTCGTCACGAAATTCAAGTACCTGCGGCCGAGCGCCAGGCACAACGTCGGCGGGTACGCGAGGTATATCGCCACGCGGGAAGGCGTGGAAAAAATCGACGATACCTATAAGTTTAGGTCTGTTTCGGGAAAACAAAAACAGCTCATCGCAAAAATCCTGAAAGACTTTCCCGACGCGAAAGATATGCATGAATACGAGGACTACCTGAAAACGCCGACCGTGGGGAACGCGTCTGAGTTTATCAGCCGCGCGCTCGAAGATAACGCTGCGTCGGTCATGGACAGAAAGACATACGCGGACTATATCGCGCTGCGCCCGCGCGCGGAGCGGTTCGGAAAGCATGGTCTGTTCACGGACGAGGGCGTGGAGGTTCAACTGAATCGAGTATCGGAAGAACTCAACGCCCACGCAGGCAACGTCTGGATAACCATCCTTTCTTTACGTCGGGAGGACGCGGAACGGCTCGGGTATGACCGGGGCGCGCGATGGCGGGATATGCTGCGGTCGCAGGCGCAAACGCTGGCGGAGAATTTGAAAATCCCTATGAAACAGTTCAGATGGTACGCGGCGTTCCATAACGAAAGCCATCATCCGCACGTGCATATCATTGCGTACTCGGTGGAGGAGAATAAAGGATACCTGACAAAAACGGGCGTGGAAAATCTTCGCTCTGCGTTCGGAAGAACCATTTTCGCGCAGGATCTCTTATGCGTGTACGAAAAGCAAACAGAGTACCGAAACGAGCTGAAAGAAAAGAGCCGGGATCTGCTCCTGGAAATCGTTGCTCGAATCCGATCGGAAGGCTATGAAAACGAAAGGGTCGAAGAAAAACTTTTATTGCTTGCCAATCGTTTGTCGAGGACGAAAGGCAAGAAACAATACGGGTATTTAAAACCGGACGTCAAAGCCCTGGTATGCTCGATTGTGGACGAGATCGCCAAGGACGAGCGCATGGAAAAACTATACGCGCTTTGGTATGAGCAGCGGGAAGAGGTGATAAAGACCTACACGCAGGCATTGCCTGAACGGATCCCGCTGTCTAAGAATGACGAGTTCAAACCCATCCGCAACGCGGTCGTCCGAACCGCGTTGGAGATTCTGAACGCTCAACGTAATACAGAGGAAACGGAAGCAGAAATAGTCCCGGAGGAAATAACGGAAAAAGAAATCCTTCCCGAGCCGACGTATAGGGAAGCGGAAAGAAGCGGTCGGCGGAGCGGAAAAAAGATGTGGGAACTTTATTTTACTGCTAAGGGCTTGCTGGAAAGAGATAGTGAAAACTATAATCCGAAAAAGGCGGTGGACTTGCTGAGCGAGTCGGCGCGGCTGGGAAACGCGGTGGCTAAATACCGCTTGGGAAAAATGTACCTGCAAGGCAAAGAGATCGGGAAGAATCTTCTTAAGGCGTTCTATTGGCTGGAAGCGGCGGTGAAAGAAGATAACCAGTACGCGGAATATCTTTTAGGAAAGACGCTTCTAAAAGGCGAGGAGGTGGAGCGGGATGCAAGGCGCGGAGAAGAACTGCTTAAACGTTCCGTAGCGCAAGGGAATCGATATGCGGCATACACTTTGGCAAGGCATTGCTGGACGGGAACGTGCTCGCACAGAACCCGCTCGAAGCGGTCATGCTGTTGACCGCAGCCACGGACAAGGGATTTATACCGGCGGAATATGTGCTGGGGAAGTTGTTATATCGCGGCGAGGTGGTGAAACGCGACATAGAAAAAGCCCTCGGGTATCTCGAACAAGCATCGACAGGGAAGAACCCAAACGCCGCGTACCTTGCGGGAAAGATACGCCTGAGTGAGCAGGAGTTCAAAGACTTGAAAAAGGCGCTGCGGCATTTCGAAATAGCGGCAGAAAGCGGAAATCCGTTTGCCATGTATCAGGCGGGACGGCTCCTGCTCCGGGAAGAAACGCTCAAAAACGTCGCTAAGGCGGTTTGGTATTTTGAAACCGCCGCAAATCAAGGCAACAGCGCCGCGGAATACCTGCTTGGTAAATTGTATCTATACGGGAAAGAGGTGCGGCGAGACGAGGCTAAGGCAATGGAATATCTGACGGAAGCCTCAGAGCACGGCAATACTTTTGCGCGGGCGCTTTTGGAACGTATAGCGACCGAACGGCAAAAATTCATAGAGCAGTACCAAACACGGATGGTGAGCGTATGTGTGAGCGGGCTGTTCCAAGACATAGCCAGGATTCTGCAAACGCGGTTGGAAGAAGAGGGAAAAGGCAATATGGGCTTGGTGGATAGGAAACTGCGCAGACAGATCGAAGAAAAGAAACAGGCGCAGGGCTTGAAACACGGATAAGCGAAAAAGACTTGAAAAGGAGAAAGAAAAATGGTATAATAGATCTATACGGATGAGGAGTCAAATATGGAAAACAAACTGAAGGTCTTTGAAAGCAAACAGATCCGCACGTTATGGAACGCGGAGGAAGAGGAATGGTACTTTTCGGTGGTAGACGTAGTAGCTGTGTTGACGGATAGCCCTGACCCCCGGAAATACTGGTCAGTATTAAAAACACGCCTCAAAAAAGAAGGAAGTGAGTTGACTACAAATTGTAGTCAACTGAAAATGCAAGCGTCGGACGGGAAGTATTATAAAACGGACTGCTTAGATACGAAAGGGGTATTGCGTTTGGTGCAATCGATCCCATCGCCTAAAGCAGAACCGTTCCGTATGTGGTTAGCCCAGGTAGGAAGTGAACGCTTGGACGAGATCGCGGACCCGGAAAAGGCAATCCGACGCGGCGCAGAGTTCTATCGTGCCAAAGGTTATACAGACGGCTGGATCAATCAGCGTTTACAGACGATAGAAATGCGGAAAGAACTCACGGACGAATGGCGGGCGCGCGGGATCGAGAAAGATAAAGATTATGCGATTTTAACCAATGAAATGACCAAAGCCTGGAGCGGGCTGACGGTACAGGAATATAAGGAAGTCAAAGGCTTAAAGAAAGAGAATTTACGCGATAATATGACGAACATCGAATTGGTCCTGAATATGCTGGCGGAGGTCACGACGACGGCACTTTCCAAGCAGGAAAAACCCGTTACGTTTAAAGAAAGCAAGACCATCGCTAAACGCGGCGGAAAAGTAGCAAAGAATACACGGACGGATATAGAAAAACAGTTGGGGCGATCGGTGATCTCGCCGTTGAACGCGAAGGATAAACCGGCGTTGGAGATCAAGATGCCGGAAGATACAGACGATAATTAAATAGGAAACGCACAACAAAAAAGACGTCGCACGGAAAATACCGCGCGGCGTTTTTTATTTTCCGAAAAAAGGAGGAGAAAGCATGTCAACGTATGTCCATTTTACAGACCGGCAGAAAGACCAGGCGCGTCAGACGGATCTGGCGGCGCTCTTGCAAAGCCAGGGCGAGGAGCTGAAAAGAAGCGGTTCGGAATACGAATGGCAGGACGGCTCGGCGAAAGTGACGATTCGAGGGAATCTTTGGTATCATCAATACGACCAGGAAGGCGGGGACGCGATCAGTTTTGTGCGCAGGTTTTATGACAAGGATTATCCCCAGGCCCTGGAATTTTTATTAGGCGGGAAAGCGGGTACGCTCATCACCTCCCCACCGATAGAAAAGAAGAAAGAAACAGAGGAATTTAAGCTGCCCAAGCGCAACGCTACGATGAACCGGGTGTATGCGTATCTGTTAATCCGTCGCGGGATCGCCAAGAGCATCCTCAACGCGTTCGTGGGTGAGAAAATGATCTACGAATCGGAAAAATACCATAACGCGGTATTCGTGGGCTATGACCAAGCCGGAACGCCAAGACACGCGAACCTGCGCGGAACGGGCGAAAAATCCACATTCAAAGGCAATGCGCCAGGCAGCAGTCCGGAATACAGCTTTCATTGGCATGGCAAGAGCGATAGTTTATACCTCTTCGAAGCGCCAATCGATATGCTGTCGTATATATCCATGCATAAATGCAATTGGCGTGAGCATAGCTACGCAGCGTGCTGCGGGATCGGCGAGCGGGTGATGTTTCAGATGCTGAAAGACAACCCGAATTTAAAGAAAGTCTATCTCTGCCTGGACAATGACGAAGCGGGCCAAGCCGCGAACAGACGGATCCAAGCCAAACTCTATGCACAGGGCATACCAAGCGAAGTCCTCGTTCCGCAGCGCAAGGATTGGAACGAGGACTTACTTTATATGCAAGGGGTTGAGACAAAGATAGAGTCGGAAAAATCCGAGGGACTAAACGGAGAAGAACGTGAGGAGGAAAAATGTCGGGAATTACAACTTTCATAATCATAGGAGCAGGCATGGCGGGAGTGCTGTGCGGGGTGACGTTGCTGGCTCATATCTATAACCTGAACCATATCAAGAGCAAGACGGTAGGAGACGGTCAGCACGGAACGGCGCGCTGGGCAAACAAGAGCGAGATAAAAAAGACCTACCGCCATATCCCGTACACGCCGGAGAAATGGCGGAAACAGGCAAGGTTGGGAGAAATACCCACCATGTCTTTGACGAAGAAAAAAATCTTTCAAAGGCCAAAACGTACGGAGGAAGTTTTGCCGCAGGGAATCATAGTGGGCTGTAAGGGCGGAAAGAAAAATACAGTGGCAATGGTGGATACGAGCGACGTGCACGCAATGATGATCGGCGCGGCAGGCGTGGGGAAAACCGCGTATTGGCTGTACCCGTGTATCGAATACGCCTGTGCGAGCGGGATGAGTTTTCTGTCAACGGATACCAAAGGCGACGTGATGCGTAATTACGGCACAGTGGCGAAGGAGTACGGGTATCAGGTCTCGGTCATAGATCTTCGCAATCCGACGCGTTCCAACGGGAATAATCTCCTGCACCTCGTGAATAAGTATATAGATTTGTATAAAGCGAATCCGGATGAGCTTACGTATAAGGCAAAGGCAGAGAAATACGCGAAGATTATCAGTAAAACGATCATACTTTCGGGAATGGAGGGGACGTCGTTCGGACAGAACGCATACTTCTACGATGCTGCGGAAGGAATCCTGACGGCGACGATTCTGCTGGTAGGGGAATTCTGCGAGCCGCGGGAACGGCATATCGTGTCCGTATTCAAAGTGATACAGGAGCTGTTGTCGCCGACGGAAAAGAAAGGCAGAAACCAGTTTCAGGAGCTTATGGAGCTGCTGCCGGACGACCATAAGGCGAAGTAGTTTGCAGGCTCCGCGTTGAATACGGGCGAACAGTCGATGGCGAGCGTGATGTCCACGGCCTTGTCGAGGCTGAACGCGTTTCTCGATTCCGAACTCGAACAGCTTCTGTGTTTCGATACCGAGATCGATGCGGAAAAGTTCTGTTCGGAGAAATCCGCTATATTCATCATTATGCCGGAGGAGGCGCCGACGACCTTTTTTATGGTATCTTTAATCATTCAACAGTTATACAGGGAAATCCTCGCGGTGGCGGATGAAAATGGAGGAAAGCTGAAAAACCGTTGCGTGTTCTTCTGCGACGAATATGGGACGCTTCCAAAAATCCAGGACGCGGAGATGATGTTCTCCGCGTCCCGTTCTCGTCGGCTGCAGATCGTACCGATTATACAAAGTTTCAGTCAGTTGGATAAGAACTACGGAAAAGAGGGCGCGGAGATCATAATAGACAATACGCAGCTGACGCTCTTCGGCGGATTTGCCTCGAACAGTAGATCGGCGGAGATATTGTCAAAGGCGCTGGGCAGCCGCACGGTGCTTTCGGGGACGGTGAGTCGAGGAAAAGCCGAACCGAGCGAGAGTTTGCAGATGATCGAGCGTCCGCTGATGACGCCGGACGAGCTGAAAGCCCTGCCTAAAGGCCAGTTCGTGGTAATGAAAACGGGCGCGCATCCGATGAAAGTAAAGCTGAAGCTGTATTTCGATTGGGGCATACGTTTTGCTTCGGACAGGCCCTATGCAGTGAAAGAGAATGGAACTCGAAAGGTGGAATATGCGGACTGGAAAGAGCTCATGGAGGCGGTGATGAGGAAATATCATCCCGAATATCGCGAGGGAGCTCCCGTGGCGATCGAAACCGAGGCCGGAGCAGTCGGACAGGGCTTTGCGGCTGAGCGGCAGTTCAACGTTTCAGACAAGCGCAGGGACGGGGAAAGAACTTCTGTGCGGACGGTTCCGCCACATAAGCGGAATTTGCCGGATACAGAACCGGGAGAAAAAGCAAATGCGCCGGCTTGATTTCCTATACCGAAGCGAATTGTCGCACCGGGCGGTAGCAGTGTATCTTTACCTTGCGGATCGTGCGAATCCGGAGGGCGAGTGCTGGCCCGCGATCCCGACGATAGCGGAAGAGCTGAAGTTTTCAGAGTCCACGGTGCGCCGGGCCTTGCGAGAGCTGAGGAAGTCCGGATTTGTCGTTACCGAGCAAAGATACCGCGCGAACGGCGGAAAGAGCAGCCTGTGCTATAAGCTCTGCCATCCGCCTTAGAAACAGCGTCTGCCGTAATATACGGCGGGCGCATTTTTGTATCACGAATGAAAACTGAGAGGAGGAAAACAAATGTAGATAGACCGAGCAATAAAGAAACCAAGTCACAAAACGCAATAACCAATCAGGAGAAGCATATGGAGAAAACAAGAAAACGGATATTTATGATAGGAATCATAGCGACAGCGGTGTTGCTGCTGTCAGCCGGTATAAGCCTGGTGACGCGTGCGTCTGCAGCCGGGAATACATGTATTCAGACTTTCCGCGGCCGGGAAACGGTAACGCATAAAACCAATACGAGTGAGAACAATTATACAGAAGAATACGACTATACAACGGGGATAAAACTGTATGGCGCAGCGAATAACAATATGTCTACGACGGGAAGCGCAATCAAAATCGACAGTACGGCGTTGTGCGTGGACTTTTCAGGCGCCGTAGCGCTGTATCGACCGCAGGCGGATTCGGGACTGAGTTTTGCCCCGGTGGAAACGGGTTACGCTTTCCAGCTCCTGCAGGGCTCTACAATCAGATGGCAGGCGAGATTTATTCGTTCGACCTATACGAAACAAGAGACAGGCGAGGACGGACAGCCGACAACGGCCACCTATGTACGAAAGACGATCAACGTAAACGGGAAAACGACGGTTACGACGAGCGAATCGGAGGAATACACGCCGTTTCAGGTTTCGGATTTCGGTACGAACACAATCAATCTGAGCGACGGGACATATACGCTGAAAATAATGCGGAGCTATGAATGGACCAACTGGAAATCAATCCTGAACGTGATAAGCTATCGCTCGGCATCGACGCTGACAGGCAGCTTGACGATAGACACGACGGAGCCCGTGCTTACGGCAAGGGGAACGACGAGCGGGAAAACGCTTTCAAGCGCAGCAATCACGAACGAGCATGTAACGGTAACTGTGACCGATGCAAATCACGCGCGGCTGTATTATAAAACGCCGTCAAACGGAAGTTTTCTGTCCACGACCGAAAAGAGCTTTACTTCGGGTGCGACGAACGGGCAATATACCGTGTATGCCGTGGACGGCCTGGGCCAAAAAAGCGAGGAATTCACTTTTTATTACGACGACGTTGCGCCGACAGGCATCGTGTATGACGGAAGCGCGGTCGCAAGAGAAAACGGTGCATATATACCCGCACAAGCCTTGAAATACGTTGCTTCGGATTCGGGCTCGGGGATTGCGGACTGTTACGTCAGAATGCCGGGGACAGCGTATTATACGGACTATGTTTCGGGCGCTCAGCTCACGGCGGAGGGAACGTATTATTTTAAGTGTATCGACCGTGCAGGGAATGTTTCCGAAGTGACGAGCGTGACGCTGGATAAAACGGAACCGAAGGGACTCCTGTACGCCGGCGGGACGGGTATTCCCAATGGAAGCGCAACAAATGCAGAGTATATAGCTTTCGAGGCATATGATGCCATAGGGATTATGGAATGTTACGTGAAAAAACCGAATGCGAACAAGTACGAAGCTTATGTACCGGGCACGCATTTGGCGGAAGAGGGCGAATACAGCTTTTACGCGAAGGATCTGAGCGGTCGGAGATCGGGAGCATGTACGCTTACGCTGTCGCGGGCGATTCCGTCTGCACAGCTGTATGTGGACGATACGCCCATCGGGAACAACGGCTATACCAACGGCGGGCATATCCGGTTCGAGAGTAACGGAAAAGAATGTTTCGTGAAACTCCCCGGGACGGATACGTTTACGGAATACCTGCCGGGTGCAGAGTATTATAAAGCGGGAAAATACACTTTCTACGGCCTTTCCGAAAGCTCGGTATCCACGGGCTATTATACCGTAGTCATTGACAGAACGTTAAAAACAGCGGATTTGCAGAACGTGAAAGACGGATGCACGGACGGAGATGTCACGCTGTCTTGGGAGAACGTAGCACCCGACGCGTTTGCGCCCGTTGTCTGCGTGACGGTCAACGGAAAACCTTACGAAAAAGGGCAGACGATTTATACCATTGACACGGGCATGTATGAGGTAATCGTGACCGATGCGGCAGGCAATGTCTGGACGAGCGGATTCAGCTCGGTCAAGCGCAACGTGTTTACCGAAACCCTGCAAAAGGAATACTACGAGGCTTGTGACGCAGCGGGAAACACTTATTCCTTCTCGACGTATGAAAGCGCACTGGCGTTTGCAAAGGAAAGAGAAAATAGTTCTGTACGCACGGGCGAATGGAACTCCTTGACCTGGGATACGGGGATTGCAATGGACGCCATCGACAGCGCGAACGCCAAAAACGGGATATATTATATCTATAAAAAAAGCGGCAGCCCTGACGAGAGGACGGCATATTTTACACGGGAACGGCTGAACGAAGTGATTGCCGGGTATGCGAGAATCGGTATTTGCAGCTATTATTATTGAGAGAAAGAGCCTGCGCCTGCCGCGGCGGGAGAAAATCTGTACTCGTATTCGACAGACCGAAGAATTCTTGCAGACGCTGTACGGCTGGGCGAGAATCTCGTATGCCTGATTGACGGCGAGCAGTTCATCGGCAGTGTGTATAATGCAGAAGGGAATGCTTTGCTCACCGTGTGCGACGAATGGGGAAATACCTGCGATTATTCTCTCACGGTTATCCGAAGCACCCCCGAAATCCTGTATTCGGCGGGAAAAGGCAGTACCAATCCCGTTTCCTACGACAGAACCTATTATCTCAAAGAATCGGTAACGGTATCTATCCGGGATTCTTACGACGAAATGGCGATGTTTTCCGTGTTTGACGGAGCGGGCGGACTGCTTGGACTGTTCAGTCTCGGAGAAACCTGCGAACTTACCGAAAGCGGAACATATACCGTAACGGCGGTGAACCATTACGGAGTATCGGAAGCATTCACGCTGGTCATCTCTCTCGCAGCACCCGAAGTGAGTCTGACAGAGAATGCGGCGGGAAAGAAACTTGAGATAGTGATCTCCCCGAGCGAGGACGACAAAGGCGGGATTCAGACAATTGAAATATTCAAATCCTTCGACGGTGGAAAGACGTGGAGCGAAACTATGCAGGACGATTACGGACACGTGATTTCTGCAGATACCCTTGCGTATGCGTTCAGAACAAGCGCGCTGTACAAAGTAGTGGTGACCGACCGGTTTCGTACGGGGATCGACGCGATTGTGTTGCAGCTCGATTACGTTCAGCCCGCGCCCGAAGGCATGCTTATGGGCGCAGAGAACGGCGGATTCACGAACGCGCCCGTGAAATTTGTCTGGACGGACGAGGCGACGGTATTGCTCGAAAAGGACGGAACAAGGATTCTTTACGCGAGCGGACGGGAACTGACCGAGGATGGTGTATATACGCTTACCTTTGAAAATTTTGACGGTTACGAGGCCGTTTATATCTTTACCATTGATACGTTGGTGCCCGAAGCCTCGTTACAAGGCGCGGAGAACGGAGAAACGGTCAACGGCGACGTTTGTGTGGTATTTGAGGAAGAAGGGAACGCCGAGCTGTTCAGAAACGGGACTTCGCTCGGAGAATACCTGTCCGGATCAATCGTTTCGACGGACGGAGAATACCGAGTCGTTGTACGGGATTGCGCGGGCAATGAAATGGTTGTGGCATTTGGAATTGATAAAACCGTGAACTATGCCGTTAATGTGAACGATAAGGGGCTTGCTAACTCGGTTACCGTAACGGCGGGCGAAAGCGTGTCGGTATGTCTTACCGGGAACGGCGAGGCGATAGACTATACGCTCGGGGACGCTATCACGGAGCCTGCGAGGTATGTGCTTACGATAACAGACCGGCTCGGCAACAGGACGGAGATTTCGTTTGAGATCGTCCGACTGCTCGTGAAAGAGTTTATGCACGATTTCAGCGACGTTGAAGGACTCGACAAAATGACCGTGAACGGGGATGAGATTCAACTCAACCATGATATGCTCGAACTGAAAACAGACGGGGAATATGAGGTGGAAGTTGTCGTCAACGGCATTGCCTATCCGTTTAGCGTGGAAGTGGACGGAACCGCCCCGACGGTTACGTTAAAAGGTGTGGATAACGGAGGCGTGACAAAGGACGGGGTGGTAATTTCCGACCTTTCCGAACCCGCGGCCGTACAGGTATATCGGGACGGAGAGGAGATTGCATACAAACTCGGGAATACGCTTGCGGATACAGGACGTTATGAGGTAGTTGTAACCGATGCGTGCGGCAATAGCACGCGGTATGTCTTTGAAATTGAAAAGAGTGCGAGTCGTTGGTGGATTGCCCTGATTGTCATAGGCGGGCTTGCCGTAATTGCCGGTTCAGCAGCGGTTATTCTCAAAAAGAGAGAAATATTATAAATGAAAAGAGTGAAAGGGCTGTAAACTTGCAGCCCTTTCCGCTCGATTTTTTATCCTTATACCCACAAGGGATTCGTCTGCCCGAGCGGTGAAAGGTGGGACCTGTCATCATGACAGGTGAATGTGAATTACCCACGAGAAGTATTTTACTAGCAGAAAAGAAAAATTATTTGGTGACTGACTTTAACGTCGGAATAGCATAGAAATAATATTCCTTCTACGTTATTGCCATAACCTTTGTCGGCTCTTTTTCTGTGGAAAATAAAATTGTTATTACAATCATCAAGAGTGAGTAAGACTTTAGGAATTAAGAAGTATTAGAAAATAGTTTTATTTCGTCTTAAAGAGCTATACCGAAGTAACCGAGCTAACGCCCGAAATCTTAAACAGCTTTATAGATAAGATTTTCATCGGTGCGCCGCATAGGGAGAACAAAAAGCGGTTGCAAGAAGTTAAGATTATCTATAAGCTCATCGGTGCGGTAAACATACCGCAGTAACAAGAAAGTGCGATTGCCTTGGGGATACTAAAAAATCCCCAAGGACAATTATCGCACACGACATGGAAATGTCAATACCATATAGTGTTTAAGCCAAAGTATCATAGAAAAATAATATATGGGGCATTGCGTGCGGAAATAGGGAAAATATTGAGAGAACTATGTGAGCGAAAAGAAGTGGAAATCATAGAAGCACACGCAATGTCGAATCATATCCATAAGTTGGTGAGCATACCTCCGAATGAAAAAGTATCATCGTTCATGGGATACCTCAAAGGAAAGAGTACCATGATAATTTTCGAGCGGTATGCGTATATGAAATATAAGTTAGGAAACCGACATTTTTGGAGCCGGGGATATTACGTAAGCACGGTAGGGAATAACAAGCAAGCCGTACAAAAGTATATCCAAAACCAAGAGAAAGAGGATTTGATTTCAGCCCAAATCAAGTATGGTAGAATATTACGATCCGTTTGAGAAATGGCTGAAATCAAATAAAGAAAAGAGGGATATCCCGAAAAAGAAATAATCGGCTTGCTTGTATGCGGTAGGCAGTCTTGAGTGGTGCTTAAGCACCTCGCCGGTATTCACGCCCTTTAGGGCGATTCTTAAAGCCCCCACTTTTGTGGGGATATTTACTGAAGAACAAGGCAGGGGCTTTATGCCCCTGCCTTGTAAAATCCACCGGCTATGCCGGTGGTGGAAAGCTTTAGCTTCAGGCATCCGTGTGCTATACAAAAGAGCTCCTTTGTGCTAAACTATATGTGAGGCAAGACGCTTCTGTAAAATAATCCGGAGAATCCAATTCCACACAGAATAAAATTTCTAAACGCGGATCTCCATATCTTCGCAGAGCACTCTGAAAGGCGGACTTTATGCCGCTGCAATGCGATCCGGCTCTCTACGATTATTATTCCCGTCTTCGCGTGAGAGAGAAATCCCATCGTCTCGCAACAACGGCCGTTGCTAAAAAGCTCTGTATCATTGTTTGGGCTATGATGAAATCCAAGCAATTTTATTCGCCGCACATTTAATATTTTCATTTCAGCGTCCTTTTCAGCCGTCCGCATACGAACGGCTTTTTTTTACGTCTTACTTTCGTGTTATCCTCCCAAAAAATTTGAATTAACAATTATTTTGTTTGATTTTCAATAGTTGGCCTTTTACGCTGAATAAACATTGTTCCGAATTTTGAAAGCAAGCAAAAAATGCTATAAAAAAATAAAAAAGTGCTTTATTTGGTGTAAACAAGTATTGTATAATAAAAACAATGAATCTTAAACAATGAATCTTAAACGTGCGGCGCGAAAAATTACAGAAAGGACGATATGTGGATAAAGTGCAAAGATGAATTCAGAAACGAAGGATTACCCATATTCGTAAAAACTTTTACGGTGAAAAAACGTTTAATCCGTTGTGAGTTGAAAATTACGGCAACGGGAATTTTCGGCGTTAAAGTAAACGGAAAAACTCTTTCGGATCGGTTTATGCCAGGATGGAGTAATTACCGTAAACACATAGATGTATGCACTTACGACATTACGGAATACCTAACGGACGGAAGCGAGAATGAAATCGCGGTGACCGTAGCAAACGGGTGGTATTCAGGTAAACTCGGGTACGGAAATAAAACAAATGTGTTCGGAAATGAAAAAAGACTTTTGGCGTCGATTTTTCTTGTTTACGAAAACGGCGATACGGAAAAAATCGAATCGGACGAAAGTTGGAAAACCGTTGTATCCGATGTGGTATCCGCGGATTTTTTCGACGGAGAAATCATCGATGCCGGTCGTCGGAAAGCCATGAAACAATCGGGAAACGCAGTGAAAGCGGAGTTCAGTGTGCCGTTACAGAATTATGAGCGCGAACCAGTATGTGTGACGGAACGGATAAAGCCGCAGCTCGTTTATGGTGACGAAACGACGCTGCGCTACGATTTCGGCTATAATTTCGCGGGCGGTGTCAAGGTGATCGCAAAAGGCAGAAAGGGAAGCCGGATTGTTG
>ERZ1036470.679-NODE-679-length-13369-cov-3.401382_pt1 | contig 13369 bp, 18 predicted proteins | sample MGYA00514232_ERZ1036470 | MGnify/ENA primary metagenome ERZ1036470 (study PRJEB33795, sample SAMN09464898) | human gut metagenome | isolation source: Bloodstream | host: Homo sapiens | place: USA: Stanford, California | collected 2016-02 ... | reverse complement strand
CAAATGTTCTACGGCAAGAATTTGTGTGTCCAAATTTACATCCCCTTTCCGAAGCCGACTAACAGCTTCTGAAAAGGTAGTCGTATGAGAAAACAAAATCCTTCGCAAATTTCAAAAAATTTTTGTTCGAAACCGCCGTAAAAATCAGGACATGGGATAAAAGCTGCCGGGCAGCGGCTTTTTTCTTTTGCCGCCGTCCGACAGATTGGGGCTATATGGATTTAATTCTTTCGGAAAAAGCGTTCGCAACGCTCGTAAGGAGGTAGCCCCTTATCGGTGATTTCAATATAATCAACTTTAGTCATACCGTACAAATAGTAATCGCAGTATGTGTTTACCATCTTACCCTCGCGGATAAGTCCCTCACGCTTGAAGCCTACTTTTTCCAAAGTTTTATACGATGCAATATTTTGTACATGAACATCAGCCCATAAACGCTGTAATTCCGTTTCTTCAAAACAGAAGATAGCTGCTCTCGCCAGCGCTTCTGTCATAAGTCTGTTCCCTTGATAGACAGGTGAAAGGCGAAATGCAACTTTTGCCATGCGGTCATTCTCAATGAGATATACCCACATATCGCCAATCACTTTATTATCCTGTTTGTGGACAACACCCCAATGAAAACTTTTCGTAGGTTTCTCTGGCTTTTGAAAAAGTAATTCGGGATTTAAGTCGTTTTTTCCGGGACGTTTGCCCCAATACCGGTAAACGGAACTGTCTCCCAGCCATTCTTTCAAATCTGCAACATCTTCTTTTCGCAGAGGGCGCAGGATAAGCTGCTCCGCTTCAAGAATAGGTTTATCCTGAACAAAATCCTGTAATTTCATAAGCCGCCCCCTTAAAAGTTGAACACCTGTCCCCAATCGAAACAGCCGGACGCTTCTGTACTTTTCGGCCATTCTCTGCACCATGTGGGAACACCGGGCATTTCAACCCTGTCAAAACTTGGAGTGTAGGGCTTGATGTCGAGTACGGGTGTATTGTCGTTTGCGTCAATGAATGCAACACGAATCATGCCTTTGGTGAAATCAATATTGATAATTTCGGACGCTGTTAATGCAATCGGGTTCGGACGCGCAGGAGATCGTGTCGCAAATACACCCATGACTTCGGGTGCGCCTTGATAGGGCTGTTCTGTCTGTAATTCATTCCGGCCTGCGTCGTTGTCGCAATCGCTGAACCACCAGAGAACATTGATGTGACTGAACCCCTCTAAGGCTTGCAGTCCGGGAATATACCCCGGCTCTAACTGAATACATGTGCCGTTTTCATCATTCTTTACTTTGCCAATGGCTTTTAATTGATAGGTCATATTTTTCCTCCTTGCTTTGCTGGTAAATCAAGTATAAGACCTCACACCATGTGAGATGCAACAGGGAAAAATATAAAATGCCATCCATTTTAGCGGGATATTTCAAAGTCTGTACAATCATGTATGTTCCAGCGGTATTTGAAGTTCAATCAGATATTTTTCAGGGTTATTCTCATTCCACGGGCCTCTATGCACGATTTGACGCATCGGGTCAGACATTTTGTATCCACTGTTTTTCTGCAGCCATTCGGCAAAGGCAAGGTAGGCTCCTTTTATATTTGCAAAATCGCCATAGACCATTGTGCAGGTCATGTACGGGACTGGTTCTGTCATGCGGAAACAAAATGATTCTTTTGCCTTTTCCATTTTCTTTACCGGAGCGCATAGTTCAATATCAACATCTGTCTCCCGAAATTCTGCATCGTGATAAATAGAAAATGTATTGCCCGTTATTTCTATTTTTTGTGCACCCGCAAAAGTAGAAAGTTCTTTCCATAAATCGCCCTCGGAATAGTAGGTTGGCACAACTTTCCGCAAGGACAGCACCTGATACGCCGGAATCGACTTAACGGAGATGTTATAGTGCATTTCTCCTTTACCACCCTGTATTTCACTCTTTGCAAGTTCGATCTTCCGCAGTTTTTCTTGTTCGGCCTGTATTGCATTTTCTATCTCTATGCGCTTTTTGTCGAGCTGCGTAAGGAGTGATTGCTTGTCCAGCGTCAGGGCAAGCGCGATTTCTGAAACATTCAGTCCACTGTCCCGCAAATACAGGATTTTATTTAGACGTGGTATTTGCTCCACCGAATACAGCCGGTGTCCCGTCCACTTGTCAACCTCTGCCGGTTTCAGAATGCCTGCCTCGTCATAATAGCGGAGCATACGAATAGATACCTGCGTCAGCTTTGAAAATTCTCCTATCCGAAACATCGTTTCACCACCTACTCTAACTATATTTGTGCTTTTATCTCATTACAGCTTTATATGTTACTTGCTGCATCCTTATTGTACCGTCTTTCGTTTAGTCTATCAATGCTGTTCATGGTATGAGAACTTTTTCCTAGTCACCACAAAATGGCAAGCAATGCAATCTTCCGTAAGATTGCGTATTTTGGCAGGAATCCGTTTCCGGTATTCCTGCCAAAATGCTTGTTGGTGACATGTCCCCAAACCCCTGAGATCATCACCTGCGGTGATGGCTGCGCGTTCCGTTGGAACGCTGAAAACCGAAAACAGAAGGAACCCTATTGCCGTGACTTCTGCGTGTTCCTCTGCGGTTCCCGCCCGGTGGGAATATCCAGCAAATGCTCCACATTTGCCCGGACATTATAAAGCTCCTTCATATCGGCCCTGGCCTGCTTGTAAGCAGAGTAAACCTCCCGTTTCTGCTTCAGAAGTCCGGTGTATTCCTCCCGCAGAGATTTGACTGAGGGCAGCTTTGTGATCCCAACTTCGTCAAAGTGTTTCTTCGCCGCCTGGTGCAGAAGGATTTCCGTCTCATGCGCCGCACGGAATTTTTTGCTGTACCCGGCTTTCCGGTACTCCACATAGACCGCCCGCGTCTTGGCATAATTTACGATCTGTTTCTGCAGCTCCCCGTTGGCGGTCATCTGCGATTCCAGTTCCTTGATCTGTGCCGACAACGCATTGAAGCTGGCGGTAGCGGCGTCTGATCTTTTCTGCAAATCCTCATAGCTCATATCGCCATGCTCTTTGAGCCAGATCACCGCCTGGGAGAGCTGTTTTAAGTTGAACACCTTCGCCCAGCGTTCATACCCTGGACCCTTGCCGGAGCGGACCGCCGCCTCAATGTCCACCAGCAGCCCAACTTTGGAAACCGGCTTTTGGGGAGAGGTACGGCGCGGCTTCACCATCCGGGTGCCGGCGATCCGTTCTTTGATGGCCTGCTCGGTATAGTCGCCCTTTAACGTGTCACACCGGGTATATCTATCCTCCGGTGACAAGCGAAAACGGAGGTACTTCCGCTTCTGGTTGACTTCAATCCCAGCCGCCTCCAGCTTTTTCAAAAGTTCTTCAAAGTCCTTCGGCTTTTCTTCCAGGGCTGCGTCGATGGCCCATCGTAGCTGCTCCTGGTGGGAAGGCTGTTTCTGACTTCCCATCCATGTGCCGTAATGGTCCCGGCTGGGTTTCGGATTCTCTACAATGGAAACCCCATGCTCCAGGCAGAGCTTGTCATTCATACGCCGGATTGCCCAGGTGGAACCCCAGAAGTTGCGGAATTTTTTCTGACAATCCAGTGTGGTAGAATTTATGATAATGTGATTATGAACATGGTGTTTATCCACATGGGTGCAGACAACAAAAGCATGGTTTCCCTTCGTCAGCTTCAATGCCAGTTCACACCCGATCTGGTTCGCTTCTTCCGGCGTGACCTCGCCGGGCCTGAACGCCTGCCGGAGATGGTAGGCAATCACATCATCCGCACCCCGGTTACGTCCGGTCAGGTTCACATACTGCCGTTTGGATAAAAGAAACTCCGCATCGGCGGTCCGGGTGTCACACGCATAGCCATAAATGAATTTTCCAAAATCGGTTTTCTGCGGATTCTCTACATAGTCAATGATGTCTGCAATCGCCGTGGAAACATCCCGTCCTTTTCCAACGTGCAGCGGCATGAGCCGTGTGGTCGCCATCCCATCACCCCCTTACTGTAAAACCGGCTCTGTTATCGTGCCTGTTCTTTTTTTATTTTCGGTTTATCACTGTGAGCCGCCTGCTGCCCGGCACTTTTATTCAGGCTGTCACGGACAGAAGGTTTCTCCTGTGCCAGCGCATACTCCCGTCTTGCCTGCGTGAGAAATAAATCCATCAGCCCTGTATGGCTGCGGTCCACAACAAAGTAAACATTCCTATCATATCCGAAACCATCCTTATCCTCACAGACCGGGATTGTCTGCGCCCACGCCTTGTTGTCCCGTGAAATGCGCCCGTCGTAGTCCTTCTGCCTGACCGTGTTGGCAAGGACATAGAAAATCCGGCCAGGATCAAATTGCTGTAAGACCTGCTGCACACACGCGGAGCCTAAACAATTATCCCGGTAGTTGTCCGCAATGGCCTGTTCGATTGCCTCCTTACACGCAATGTTTGCCTTGTGGGAAGCGCGGTACTGATCCAGCTCCCCATGCTCATGTGCATAGGTAGCAGAATGAAAATAAATTGGTGTTGTATCTTTCAATGAAATCCCTCCAATCAAAAAAGCTGCCATCACAGACAGCCCGAATTATAGAAAAAGGGCGGGGCCGCCAATGCGCCCCGCCGAAACTGTTTAACCAAATACGAAATCCTTTAGTGCGCTGTTTGCGCCGCCGATGATCCCCACCAGCCAGGCCGCCGCCATTGGCAGACCGTAGGGGCTGATCAGGAACGCGATCACCAGCCATGAAAGCCCCGGCCAGAATCCGGCTGCGAAGAATAGCACCAGCGCCGCCAGAAATACGATTCCTGATAAAATCCCCAGCACGGCGCCGGAAACGATTACTAGGAATTTACACACCAGATAAAGAATCCCCGTAACCAGTACAAAGGGAAGTGCCAGCAATTTACCAATCAGACGCATACGCCCGCCTCCTTTCCTTTTCCATGTCCGTTTTTTCAGGACAATCAGGTATGCCCGGAGGGTGTTTCAAAGAGAAACATATTTGCCCCTCTATCAAAATTCTACCGTGCCGGCTGCCGGAAAGCAACGGCGTTTTTTCCTGTTTACGAAATGTTCGCAAATCCCCGCAGCAGCTTATCCATGCCATCCCACAGACCGTCTAGCCGGGTACGCAGGTCATCTACATCAGCGGCATAAATACTGCCGGTCTCATTGGCGCGTCTGGCGTACTGGTTCAGGTTATTGGAGCAAATGCGAAGGAGCCGTATCATTTCCTGAATGTCGCTCATATCCAGATGGATGATATAACCGTCCACCGCCATCTTGCGGAGATATGCGGAGAGGTTGGTAATGCCGAGCTCCGCCATGCGTCCCTTTACCAGCTCTGCCTCCTGTTCGGACATGACGAATTCCACCCGGATGGATTTTTTATTATGCCCGGCCTTCATCGTTCCGGCTCCTTTTTATGAGAGGACGGTTTAGGGGTGGAGGCTGCTGCCGTCTTTGCCTTTTCCAGCTTTCCCCGCATGGTGTCTTTTTTCAAGCTGTCCATATATTCCTGAATATTGCCGGGCCTTGCATGGTAATCCCGTTTAACATGCTCCCGCCGCAGGATTGTTTGTAATTCCCGCTCACTTTCCGGCAGCCAGGTCACACATTTGGAAGTTCCATGCTCTGCCTTAAACATGTTAATCTGCTGCATATAAGAATCATAGGGGAATACCGCCTGTGTACCATCCTGGAACAATACCGATACTTTTTCAATCGCACAGGACAGCAGCTTGACCCGTTCCACATGGGCGTGATAATCGAGAGGCCAGATACAGCCGGTGACTTTTCCGTCCTGTATGCCGTCCAGTTGGATTGCATACGCCAGAATAGAATCTTTCGTCTGCTCATGGTAAAACCGCCACACCTTATTTTCGTGGCTGTCCTGCAGGTAAACATCCCTTTCCCATAAACAGTAAGTGCCGCAGGTCCTGGACATCCATAAGAGCTGTTCATTCTCCCCATTTCTGCAAGCCGCAAGATTTTGTATCAGCTCTTTGTCAATATCAAAATCGTCCTTATAATGCTGTGTGTGCAGCTCTACAACCTGTTCCAGAAAGCCCAGCACGTCCACGCCCTCGAATTTTACCGCCGCCATCAGCGTTCCCTTTCCGGCGCAGGAGGCGCAACCTGCCTGGCCTCATGTTCCGGGCGGTCTGCTTTCAGTTTTTCCATGAGAGAGGTTTTTTCCTCCGGCAAAGTGTCCGGGGCAAGCTCCTGGATTTCCTCATACGTCTGCCCGTCTGTCAGGTCAGGGCGCACAGGCGGTTCGTTGTTGAGCCTGCCATCCAGCATATTATAGTTTCCGGTCTGTCCTTCCTCGTAGAGTTCCGCATTACGCAGATAGCTCTCCGGCGGCTGGAAGGGCTGCCCGGCGAACAGGATTTCTCGGCTCGGTGTAAACTGTGAGAGTACGCCGTCCCGAAGCCTTGCAAATTCCTCATACTGGCGCAGGGTAAGGCCGCGCTCCAGCATTTCCGCCTGGGTATGCGCCCAGCCCTCCCCATAGAGAAAATAGTACATATCCGGCTGGTCGCAGACAAAGCACAGGGAGCCGTCCTGATTGTCATAATAAGATGCCTGCATATCCTGACAGTGGCAGCGTTCCTCACGCCCCAGGTACACCCGGTTATCTGCGCCCAGCATGGCGACCATGCCCGCATAGTTGCTGTGGACCGCAGAGCGGATTTCCACCAGGGGGTCCGTCTCCGGTATGATCTGTCTGCCGGGAATCTCGTTCCGCTTTTCTGCCGCGTCATTTCTCGGCATCACTTCCTCACGGGTGCGGGCATCCAAATCCGGTTGCGACTGTGCGGAAGTCTTTCTGACGGCGCCCGGCTCCGGTTCCTTCTCCTGTGCGTAATAATGGACATTAGCGGTGGTTTTGCTGTTCATCTCCCTGGCATAAGCCTCCGCAGCCTCGCGGGTGTCAAATTCCAAAGGTTTTCCATCCTCCTTGCACCACGCCTCGGCATGGCCGAAGATAGAAGCGCCGCTGCGCACCGCCCATACACCGTAGGTTGTTTCTTTTCCCATTCTGATCCTCCTTATCGTTCCTGCTGTTTTGACGGTTTCTGCTTTTGGGGTGTCTCCGTCTGCTTTGCGTCTTTTATCTGCTGCCGGAGGGAAGGTCTGTGCTCCGGCTCCGCTTCGGAATCCGTGATATTGACATACTCGCCAATGATACAAAGCGCCTCCCCGTAACTGCCGCAGGCAAACACCCGGTCCTTCATTTCCTTTGCCTGGTCCTTCAGGTCATGCTCCCGCAGGGTACGGGCAGCAATGCCTACCAGATTGAAGATGTTGCCGTCCTGGCCGATCAGCGCACAATCCGGTTTTTCCGGCTCCGGCGAAGGCTCCCCGATAAAACCGCCCAAACGGTTCGGTACAAAATCGGACAGCCATGTGCCGCCGAAAGTATCATGGGTCTGCAAACGCCACATGGCAAGTTTCCCAATGTCCAGCTTCACATCCTCGAAAGGATAGAGCAGACAGGTAAGCTCCCCATACTGGAAAGTGGAAACACCCTCAAATTTACTGCCATCCTTCAAAATGCCCGCCTCGGTGAACATCTCATTGATCCCGTCCACCCATTCCTTCAAATCCCCGCCGCAGCCCTGTAAGATCAGGCCGTCTTTGCCCTCCATGTGCCGCAGGTCATCGGTTGTGATCGTATGGATATTCAAAAAATCGCCTCCTATCGTTCCTGTTGATGATTCATTTTCTGCCGGGTGGCTTTTGCCTCCGGCTGTTTCTTTAGCTGCCTGCGGACAGAGGGTTTCTGCTCCGGTTCCCGCATATCCGTAAAAATATCGGATAACGGCTGCTCCCAGCTTTCCCTGAAGCCACGGACCACCGTGCCCGCCAGCGCGCCGTTTTCCTGAAACATTTTCAGTGTGTCAAAAGCCCGATCAAACAGCGTGATATTTCTCTTATCTACACAGGGCGCAAAGTGGATCACCCCTTTGGGGTAGCCCCCACCGGTGCCGATCCAGCCCCGGACAAAATCGTCATAGCCTTTTGTGATCCCGGCGTCGGCCAGTTCGTTGGCATGGCTGGAAACCATTGTACTTGTAGCTGCATACTGATAACCTAAGACCAATATGCCGGTTTTCGGGTTATACATAAAGCGCCGGTTATCAATCTGCTGCATATCGATCACCTGCCTCCTGGTATCAATCCGCATGAGTTCTTTTGTAATCGCTATCTTTTCTATCCGCATCCCTCCCGTCCATTGATTTGTCCGCAACTTAGGCCCGTTTCGGGGCGTCAGAGTATTCTTATACAGCCGCCCCTCAAACCGGGTCCCGAAAGCCTTGAAAATCAAACTTATTTTTGGTTAAGTTGCGGACATATTGCCCTTAATTTCTCCTGCTCCGGCGCTTGCGTTCCCGCTCGGATTTCCGTCTGGCAAAGGCGCGGCAGGAATCCGAACAATACGCCTGGCTGGTGGTAGGAAGATATGCCTTGCCGCAGACCGGACAGATTTTTTGCTTCAGGGAAGTGTCCTCGCCGGTAATGGCAGATTCCAGCGCCGGGTCCACCGGCAGCACCGCCTCCTGAAAGTACCGGCAGAAAGAGCCGGTCCACCATTTTTGCAGCATATAACAGGGGCAGTCTAAGGGGAGGCAGAGTCTATCCTGATTGTCATGGTTGGCGCAAAGGTCTGTTACCAGCCTTCGGATTGCTGCCCGTTCCTGCCTGGTTAATTCCCGTGAGGGCTGCCCGGTCATTTCTTTCTGCCTTTCTTAGCCGGAAATTCCAGCTTGAAATTCACATATTTTCCGCCTGTATCGTCCAACAGCACCACCGCGTCATAGGTCTTTCCCGTCTTTTCGCTGTAAAGCCCGGACATGGAAACGCGGCCCTCTTTCAGAAGGGCCGCTGCCACGGATTTTGTTATGGATTTTTTCTTTCCTGAAAAGAATTTATTGTCTTTCCACAGCGCGAAGGCGCAATCTTGGTTATCACAAAAGAAGCCTTTTTTGCCCTCATATACGGTTCCGCCGCAGCGGGGGCAGGTACCAACAGCCTCACGCCCGTTTCTTTTTGCATCCGGGAACAGGCCGGCAAAGCGTTCCTCCGGGGCGGTATGCTCCTTTACCAGCGTCCGGCTCATATCCGCAATCTGCCCCATAAAGGATTCTGCGGCCAGCTCGCCGCGTTCCACCTGCTTCAACATGGATTCCCATTCCGCAGTGAGTGTAGGCGATTTGATATTGTCCGGCAGCACCAGGATCAGGTTCGTACCTTTTTCTGTAGGGATAAGCTGCTTTTTCTTACGCTGCACAAATCCGGCAGAGACCAGTTTTTCCAGTGTGGCCGCACGGGTGGCCGGGGTGCCTAATCCCTTGCGCTCGGCGTCCTCCGGCATGTCCCCGGCACCGGCGGTCTCCATAGCCGCCAGAAGGGAATCTTCCGTATAGTGCTTCGGCGGGGAGGTTTTACCCTCCCGGACGTTGGCAGAGACCGTTTCAAAAACCTGCCCCTCCTGCAGCACGGGGAGAGAAGCATCTGTATTCTCGTCATCCTCCGGTTTGGATTCTTTCAATCCCATGCGGTAGAGGCGTTCCACTTCCTTCCATCCGGCCTGCAATACGGTTTTCCCTTTTGCCGAGAAGGAGTTGCCCTGGCAGTCCAGAACCGCCGTCACTGCCTCGAACCGGTGCGCCTGGGCCGTGGCAGAAAGCAGCCTTGCGGCGATCAGCGTCAGTACATCCCGTTCCCCGGAAGGCAGCTCCGATAAATCCGTCCGGGCAATCTCCACCGTAGGGATAATCGCATGATGGTCGGTGACTTTGCTGCCATCCGTCACCCGGTCAATATCCGGTTCCCCGGCACAGCCTTTCCCAAAGGGCATATGTTCCCGCAGCCAGAGGACCAGGGTGGCGGCGGTTGTCTGCATATCCTCGGTCAGATACTGGCTGTCCGTCCGTGGATAGGTCGCCAGTTTTTTCTCATAAAGAGACTGTACATAGTCAAGGGTCTGCTGCGCCGTATAGCCATAGATACGGTTACATTCCCGCTGCAAAGTCGTCAGGTCATACAGGCGGGGCGGCTGTACTGACCTGACCTGCTTTTCCACGGACAGTACCGAAGTCCCCCGCCCGTCACATTCCCTGCGGATTCTTTCAGCCGCATCCTTATCCGGCAGCTTTTCACCGGAGGCAGTAAAGCCGCCACAGGTGATCTCCGGCACATAAAAGGGCTTGCTTGAAAATGCCTGAATATCTGCCTCCCGCTGTACCAGAAGGGCCAGCGTGGGCGACATGACGCGTCCCACATTGAGCGTGACGCCATACAGGACAGAGAAAAGCCGGGTGGCGTTAATACCGATCAGCCAGTCAGCCCCGGCCCGACAGACCGCCGCGTCATAGAGCTTATCGTAGTCGCTGCCAGGACGCAGGTGTTCAAACCCGTCACGGATCGCCGCATCCTCCATACTGGAAATCCAGAGGCGTTCCATCGGTTTCTTACATCCGGCGTGTTCATAGACCAGACGGAAGATTAGTTCACCCTCGCGCCCGGCATCGGTAGCACATACCACCGATTCCACCCGTTTATCTTTCATCAGCCGGCAAAGAAGGTCAAGCTGCTTTTTCTTATCCTTCGGCAACTCGTATTTCCATTCTTCCGGCAGGATCGGCAGATCACCATAACGCCATCTGGCATACTGTTCCCCATAAGCCTCCGGCTGCGCCAGTTCCAGAAGGTGCCCCACGCACCAGCTCACCATGTAGCCGCCGCCCTCCAGGTAGCCGTCTTTTTTTTCATTTGCGCCCAGGACCGCCGCTAGCGACATGGCGACAGAGGGCTTTTCCGCAATCACTAATTTCAATGTTCAGACCTCCTTTGCATATCTTCAAATTCTTCGTCCGCCTGCTTTCCTGTCTGCAAAAGACACATCAGCACAACGCCGGCAGACATTCCTCCGGTGAATGTAAGAAAGTGTGTAATCATGTTCCACATAAAAATCGCCTCCTTATTGAGTTTGGTTAATAAAAAACGCAAAGGCATTCAACACCTTTGCGTTTTATTACAAAGAAAAAGCACCACCCAAAATATGTGGCGCAGTTTCAAAAATATTTAATTGGGGGAAGGGAAGATTAGATGATCTATAAGCATTGATTCATGTGTAAAAATCATAGCATATTCAAATTATCCCTTTTTCTTATGGAGCTTTAAGTCAATATTTTTTGTTGCCGCTGCATCCTGCAGTAATCCGGCAACAAAAGCGCTTTTTTCTTTGAGAGTCAGTGTTTCCATATCAGGTTTACGATCAATTTCTCTAAGTACCGTTTGCAGCTCTTGCAGTTCCAAAAGGTTGACGGCTACACAAAAGAGTGTTTTTTTGCGGCCATCATTATAGCCCGACAAGAAAATCTCCAGGATTTTTGCTTTTTCCGTCTGTTCTGCATTATAGGTGTCTATCCCGAATCGTTTGGCCTTTTCCATATCGGATTTTCGATTTCGATGTGTTATAAAGGAATCAAAATCGTCAATATGACCGTATTTTTCGCAAGGGTATTCGCTGCAATGGAAACAATATTCAACGCCGCCATGTTCCATACTGCACCTTGCAATTTTACACGACTGATTTCCTTCACCGCCACCGCAACCGGGGCAGTTTTTATTCAAAAACATGGGGCAAAGCCCGCAATTCAAACCACAAAGGGCAAATAATTGATTTGGTCGGTTAAATCCTTTCATAGAACCTCCTTAAACAGCCTGCCTACAATATTCAAGACAAGCTCTGATAATACTCGACATAGCAAAATAGAAAATTTGAAAACTTAAAACTCATATCTTGTACCATGCGAGAGCAACAGGCCATCTGTTAATTCCACACGCAGAATGATAGTGTTTTCATCGTCAAAATCAGTATGGCCGTTATCGATCCATTCTGCAAAGACCTTTTTCAGCTTTTCAGCAATCACACAATTCTCTTTTTTTCTGAAATAACCCAGGCTAACACCTTTTCCGTGCGCTGTAAACCATTCGCCGGCGATTGCAACAACAGAGTTATCTTTTATATGTTTCATTTTATTTGAGAGGGCATGGGTAATGATATAAAATGCACCATCTTCGTAATAGGCATTTACATATCGCACATAAGGCGTTCCATTTTCTGTTGTTGCCAGTGCTATAATTGCATCTTTACCAAAGCGTTCAATCATTATCTGTTCGGCTTCTCGACTAAATTTCCTCATTAAATCCTTCCCCCTCATTCAAACTTTTTGCCTTCTCTTGCGCTGAATTACCCAATTTTTATAGCAAACAAGACAATTCATTCCACATGGAGCAAACATACTTGTGTCAATATTTTCTTTCGGCATTTTCATAAGTTCTTGTCCTTCTAAAAGTTAGGAAGTTATCAGTCATATTTTTCGATATTTACTGTGGCAATCGCAGATTGATTTGGCTCGCCCGTGACAAGGTCTTGCGGAGCTGGTATCAACATCATAAAGCCTTCCTTACCATATCGTTGTTTATATCCCTGTGCATATTTTTCATCAACAGAAATATGCTGTACCTGTCCGATAACCATAGCGGTCATAACAGCAAAGAAGGCTGTCTTATCTCCATGAAAGCAGCTCCAGGAGTGAAAGCAAACATTCGGTTTCCCATTTTCTTTCCATGTAGTAATTGCAAATAAAACGGTTGGTATGCCTGCTGTTGTTTCAAAATGTGAAAATAATTCAAATTCTTCTGGATATGATGGCTTAAAATACTGCGGGAAATCTTTTCCTATCTCTATCTTCATTATCTCACCTCCAATAAAATTCTGGTTTTTGGCTTAAATCATAAACAGGTTTAAAACACCGTGCGCCAAAACGGTAGCATAGCAGGTTTTTGTTTTCAAACGCAGCAGACTCAAAACAACACCATATCCTAAGCCTGCCGCCAGTTTCCAAATAACAGCGTTCCAATTTCCTGAAAGAATATTAGGAACCATATATCCAATATGCCATATCGTAAACAACACTACATTCCAAGCGAATACTGTAACCAGGTTACTTGTTGACTCTTCAAATAAGCTCCAAATTATTCCACGAAAAAGAAGTTCTTCATAAATTGGCGTAACGATACTGCTGTAAATTAGAACCATGATAGCCGGAAAACCGTCTATGTAATTGGCTGGTGCCGTTATATAAAGTATACCGACAAGGCAAGTAGCAATAATATATCCTTTTGAAAACTTGACCGGAAAAAAGGATATTTTTTGTTTGAAAACGACCACATAAAATACCAATACCACTGTAAGTAAAAGCATAAGGCACATGGTAAGCATTTGACCGGCAAATTTTGAATCTGGAATCATTCTGGAAAATATGCCATTTCCAACTCCTAAAGCAATCTGTAATAAAATAATTATAATGATTGATGTTGAT
>ERZ1036470.671-NODE-671-length-13501-cov-3.461104_pt1 | contig 13501 bp, 9 predicted proteins | sample MGYA00514232_ERZ1036470 | MGnify/ENA primary metagenome ERZ1036470 (study PRJEB33795, sample SAMN09464898) | human gut metagenome | isolation source: Bloodstream | host: Homo sapiens | place: USA: Stanford, California | collected 2016-02 ... | reverse complement strand
GCATTACGATATCGCCATGATGCGAAGGCGTCGCTTCGTAGAACGGACGTGCCGCGTCGGCTCGCCAATCGGTGAGGATCGGCTCGTGGTTTTCGTTGGACAGTCCGATACGCCCGATGTATCTGTGCGCACCGTGGACATCGTCGAGTCTGCCGAACACCAGGCGATCTTCGACGGCACGCAGCTGGGTGAGGCGATCCTCGTACATGGTGGCGAAGGAATCGCGTTCGGTGCGTTGCGTGGGCGATCCGTGCGAGCCGGCAGCACGCACGGTGTCGAGACGGGCACGAGCTTGGGCCCGCAGATCATCCAAGCGGCCGTACGCGCGGCTGACGGCCTGTTGTTCTTCACGCAACTGGGCGGAATAACTCGACATCTGCAATCCCTTCCTCACAAAACTTAGGCACTCCAATGTACCCCGAGGCTTCTACGAAAACCGACGAGGGCGAGTGCGACATAGCGAAGCAAGGATGAATTTACGGTAGTTGATTTGATGCCATTCGTTCAATGTGGGGAAAATCAACCTCAGCATTTGCTGATTTTTTCCATTTATGTGGGGATTTATGGTGATGCGTGGGGTAAAGTGGGGAAAGAGTTTTGGGTCTAGGTGTTCCCGCGCATCATGTAAGGAGGTGTGGCGATGGTTCAAAGCGTTGAAACCGAGCCCTTCTCCGACGATGGTTCGACGCAAGCGAGCGGTGTGATGGCTGGACTGCCTCCGCTGCTGTTGGGAACATACACTCCAAAAATCGACGCCAAAGGACGTATGGCATTGCCTGCAAAATTTCGCAGCCAGCTGGGACCGGGCATGGTGATGGCCCGTGGTCAGGAGCGATGTGTCTATCTGTTGCCCCAATCGGAATTTCGCCGGATCGCGTTGCAGATTCAGCGCACATCCATGGGCAACAAGGCCGCGCGCGACTATTTGCGCGTATTTCTTTCCGGTGCCGTTGACCAGGAGCCAGACAGGCAAGGACGTGTGCTCGTGCCGCAGATGTTGCGCGATTACGCGAATTTGGAAAGCGACATTGTGGTGATTGGTGTGGGAACCCGAGCGGAGATTTGGAATAAGCAGGCATGGGAGGATTATCTCGCCGAAAAGGAGCAGGGATATTCCGATATTGCCGATGACGTATTACCGGCGGTGGAATTCTGATGACAGATGTGACAACGATTCATCAGCCAGTGTTGCTGCGTGACTGCGTGGATCTGGTGGCGCCTGCATTGGCGAATCCGGGGTCGATCGCCGTGGATTGCACGCTTGGCTTGGCCGGGCATTCCACGGCATTCCTTAAAGCGAGCCCGCATGCTCGCTTGATTGGCATCGACCGAGACACTGAGGCCCTTGCGCTTGCCACGCAGCGAATGCAGATGGAAGGACTTGCCGATCGCTTCATACCTGTGCATGCCGCATTCGACGATTTCGCGCAAGTGCTTGATGATCAGGGAATCGATCAAGTGAATGCCGTGTTCATGGATTTGGGATTGTCAAGTCTGCAGATCGATGAGACGGAGCGGGGATTCTCGTATTCCCACGATGCGCCTTTGGACATGCGTATGGACGTGACCCAGCCATTGACCGCTGAGCAGGTGCTTGCCGATTATTCGTTTGCTGATTTGGCGCGCATTTTCCGTACGTATGGTGAAGAACGTTTCTCCAAGCAGATCGCCCGTGCAATCGTGCGTAGGCGTGAGATCGAGCCGTTGACCACATCAGGGCAGCTTAACCGTCTTGTGGATGAGGTTGTGCCGCAGGCGCACCGTCCTGCAGGAAATCCTGCCAAACGAGTGTTCCAAGCGCTGCGTATCGAAGTCAATGGTGAGCTCGACAAATTGGCGGGGACATTGCCCCAGATCGCCAACCATCTCGCGGTGGGAGGGCGTTTGGTGGTGGAGTCGTACCATTCGCTGGAAGACAAAACCGTCAAAACATTCATGAATCAAGGTCTGAAAGCTGACGTGCCTGCGGACATGCCGGTAATTCCGCCGGATATGATGCCGTTCTTTAAGGAACTCACGCGAGGCGCTATCAAAGCTGGCGACGAGGAAATCGCCATGAATCCGAGGTCGGCTTCCGTACGATTGCGTGCAGTGGAACTGACCAGACCGATTCCCGAACGCTGGCGAAAACGATTCGAACAGGGCAATGACTACGCAAGCATGAAACGACAAGGAAGGAGGGGCTGAACGTGTCCGCATCAAGAACGATCGCATCAAACGCGGCTCCCGCAGGACGTCGGGACCAAAACGAAACCGCAGGCACCACTCGCCCTGAATTGCATGTCGTCAAAGGATCACGTGCCGAAGGCAATGGTGTCAAGCGGGGAGTCGAACAGCTTATCACATGGACTCGCACCAGAAGCACCCCATTGCTGCATTTGGTCATTGCTGTTGTTTTCCTTGGAGTCTGCCTTATGGGATCCTTGATGCTACGTACCCAAATGGTGCAACATTCCTTCGAAGCGAACCAGATTGAGTCGAACATCACCCGTTTGACGCAAGATGTGGAAGATGACCAGACCAAGCTTGACGAGCTTGAAGCCTCGTTGCCAAGCAAAGCCGAGGAAATGGGTATGGTGCCTCAAAAAGGTGCCTTGACGATTGATCTGAATGGCTATCAGCCAAGCGGAGACGACGTTCAGTGAATCCTTTTCGCAGCGCGTCCGCGCGTTTCCATAAGAAGCTGCTTACAAAAACCATGGCCATCGGCGTCATTCTGGCGCTGATGGGCACGGCATGCCTTATCCAATTGGCCAACGTCCAGCTGGTCAACGGCAAAAGCATGGCGCAGGCCGCGGCGCAAAGCCGAACCATCACCGTGACATTAAAGGCGAGTCGCGGTAAAATCATGGATACGAACGGTTCGATCCTCGCGCAGAGCGTGGAACGATACACCATCATCGGCAATCCCGAGGAGGCGCAGGCCTTCACGCCAACAACCTGCACCAAACAGACCGGAGACAACTGCCACCAGATCGACGGCAAACCGGTAGGTGCCACAGGAGCCGCGGCCGTGGCCAGGCTGCTCGCCCCGGTGCTGGACATGGATGCCACCGAATTGGGTGCCATGCTCTCGGGGACAGGCCAATACGCGGTGCTGAAGAAAGACGTGACGCCGGCGGTTAAACGCAAAATCTCTAAGCTCAATTTGGGTGGTATCGTCTATGCGGAACTCAGCAACGAACGCATCTATTCCAATGGAACCTTGATGGGGGCGTTGCTGGGAGGCGTCGATAGCGAAGGCAAAGGCGTCGCCGGTATCGAACAAATGGAAAACAAGACGCTGACCGGCGAAGATGGATACCAGGTCTACCAACAAGGCAACAACGGCGTCGAAATCCCAGGAACCATGACCGAATCAAAAGATGCGGTCAATGGATCCGACATCACATTGACCATCGATCACGACGTGCAGTGGTATGTCGAAAAAGTACTGAGAGAAAGCTGTGAGAAATACAGTTCGCCATGGGGAATCGCTGTGGTGCAGGACACTCAGACGGGGGATATTCTTGCGCTTGCCGACAGTGACGAGATCGAAGCCGGCAGCGATCAGGCGAAGCTGACGGTTTCCAGGGCCGTCAGCGAAACGTTTGAACCTGGTTCCATCGGCAAGGTCTTCACAATGTCGGGCATGATCCAGCTCGGATTGCATCAGGCGTCAGACAAATTCACTGTGCCGGACCATATCACGGTGAACGGGCAGACCTACAGCGATGCGACCACTCACGGTGACGAACGCTGGACCCTTGAGGGCATTCTCGAGCAATCGTCGAACGTTGGCATGATCATCGCAGGAGAGAAGATGTCTAACGAGCAGCGATACGATTTCATCAGAAAATTCGGTGTCGGCCAAGACAATGGGCTCGGTCTTCCTGGCGAATCGGATGGTTTGCTATATTCGGCCGATCAATGGGATCTGCGAACCCAGAACACCGTGTTGTTCGGCCAGGCTTACACGACCAATGCGCTTCAGCTGACGAATGCGGTTGCCGTGATCGCCAATAAGGGTGTTAAGAAGCCGCAGCGCATCATCAAGACGATCAGCGATGCCGAGGGACATTCCGAAGAGCAAAAGCCCGGGGGTGAGGCGACGCGCGTGATTGACGAGCAGGTGGCCTCTCAGGTGATGAACGCCATGGAATCCGTGTCCGACCATTACTCCCAGTTCATCAAGGTGGATGGTTATCGTGTCGCAGCAAAATCCGGTACGGCGGAAGTCGCTGGTGCCGATGGCAGACTGTCGTCAATTATCAGTGATTATTCGGCGATTATTCCCGCAGACAATCCTCGCTTTGTCGTCACGGTGGTTCTGAAGGAGCCGCAAGGCGTTTTTGGTGGTCTGACGGCAGGTCCGGTTACCGCGGAGATTGGTGAATTCCTTATGCAGAAGTATGAAGTGCCGGCGTCAAGTCCGTGGACTGATGCTATTCCAGTAACTTGGTGAGTATGCGAGTATGAAGAACGGAGGGCGGAAAGATGAGCGCGGTCAGTGAGTCCATGAACAGACGAATGACATTGGGTCTGCTTGCCAGCAGATATGGCTTTGACTTGGATCCTACGTTTGCCACTGAAGTGACGATCACGTCCATTGCAGACGATATCGATTCGGTGCGGCCGGGATCGTTGTTCATGCCGTCCGCACCGGTGGATGAGCAACAGTTGCGTCAGGCTCAGGCGCTTGGCGCATATGGTGCGGTGGTACCTCATGCGTTGCGTGGTAAGACGGAAGGCATACAGATTCCTGTGATCTATGCCGAGCCGACCGCACAGCAGTTGGGTAGGCTTGCCAGCGAATTGGCGGGTAGCCCGTCCGATTCGTTGGCGGTGTTCGCCGTGGCGGGAAACGATGCGCAGGCGGTGGACCAGGGAGTGAGGGATCTTGCTGATTTCCTGCATATGCTTGGTAATCCGGTTGGTGTGATCAGCTCGGGCAACTCGCAATCGTTGGAACGATATCTCGATCTGAACTATCCATTGTCGATTCTTGACGTGCAGCGTACGATGGCTGTGTGCGCTGAAGACGGTGCTGCTGCTGTGATTCTCGCTTTGAGCGAGGAGACATTGAAAGACGATGCATTGCAGTCGGTAAGTGTCGATGTGCTTGGTTGCGATGACAATGGTCTAGGCGAAGCCGAGATCGTCAAATCGGTTGCGCGATTCGGATGTACCGTCGGAAAGCGGACCCATATCGCCGTCCGTACGCAGGAATCCGATGTGCTCGCATCGCAAGCGGCAGTGGCATACGGGCAGACGAACAGCAGCGCATTGTCGCTGTCCATATCGATGGTGCTTGCGGCGGGTGTACGCAAGGCCAATATCAAAAGCGCGTTGCGCGTATCCCGAGATCTGAACTAGTTTCAATCAGAACGGATACGTAAAGCACACACACGATAATCGTAAACAACATGAACAGTAAACGGAACAGCAACACAGAGGAGAAATCACAGTGAGCAGCCTGACCATGATGCCAATGAGCTTGGAGGAGATCGCCCAGGCAGTTCAGGGACGGCTGATTGCCGGCACTGCGGCAGTGAATACGCCGGTGGCCACCAGCGCATTCACCGATTCACGGCAGATCGTTGAAGGTTCGGTTTTCGTAGCGATTGCCGGAGAGCGTGTGGACGGTCACGATTACGTGCCGCACGTGGGCGCTCAAGGTGCCGTTGCCGCAATAGTCGACCATGAGATCGCCGACGCCGGTGTGCCTCAGATTGTGGTGGAGGATACGGTGTTGGCCTTGGGGGCATTGGCCAAGCACAATATCGAGCGCCGTCGCGCGCTAGGGACTCCGTTTACGGTGGTCGGCATCACCGGTTCCGTCGGCAAGACCACCACCAAGGATCTTATGAAGGCGTTGCTGTCTCATATGGGACCAACAGTTGCGCCGGTCGGATCGTTCAATAACGAAATCGGCCTGCCCCTGACCTCGCTCAAAGTAAATGCCGAAACTCGTTTTTTGGTAGCGGAAATGGGCGCCAACCATGTTGGGGAAATCGCCAATCTGACGTCGCTGGTACCGCCGGACATCGCGGTTGTGCTGAAAGTCGGCGTCGCTCATCTGGGCGAATTCGGCTCTGCGGAACGCATCGCGCAGGCCAAGTCAGAAATCATTCATGGCCTCGTTCCTGGGGGTCTTTCCGTGCTGAATGCGAACGACGAGCATGTGGCTGCGATGAGCGCCTTCGCTCCGGGCGACGTGATGTGGTTCGGACTTCCGAATGGTGATGGTGGCAATCCTGCGATCACCGCTCAGCATGTGCGTTGCGACGAGTTGGATCATCCGTCCTTCACTCTGGAAAATGGTGATGGCGAGCATGCCGAAGTCACCTTGGGCATCTGCGGTCAGCATAATGTCATGAATGCGCTTGCCGCCGCTTCGGTGGCGATGCGTTTGGGCATGTCGATTGGCGAGGTCGCATCAGTATTGTCGGATGTGACGACCATCAGCCCCCATCGTATGGCTGTTTCCACCGTGAACAAGCAGGAAACGTCATTCACGCTGATTGATGATTCATTCAACGCCAATCCTGATTCCATGAAAGCTGGTCTTGACGGATTGCTGCGTTGGAAGGCTGGTTCCGAAAGCCAGCCATTCCGTATTGCGGTGTTGGGCGCCATGCTTGAGCTTGGTCCGGATGAAAAGGATTTGCATGTTGGTATCGGCCGGTATGCGTTGGAAGGTGGGGTTGATGCGCTGCTGACGGTTGGCAGTGCATCCGATGCCTCTCTGGACGCTCTGGCAGGTGCCATGGCTGACGGCGCATCCTTGGCGGGAGACGCTTCTCACGTCGATTGGGTCCACGATATCGATGAGGCCGATCGTCTTGTGACGCGACTCGCCGTCGAACATCCAGGTGCCGTGGTGCTGCTTAAAGGTTCCCACGCTTCTGGCTTGAGTGCTCTGGCTGAACGTTGGCAGGCCCTGGCTGCACAATAGAACAAAAGCATTTAGCAAGATTTGAATAATCGAATAATCGACGTTATCTGAAGAATGTCTGACTGGAACGGAGAACATCAGGTGATTTCGCTCATCATCGGAATTGTGGTGTCGCTGGGTGTGACGATTGTGGGAACCCCGCTGCTGATTCGTTTGGTACACAAGCTTAATTACGGCCAGTACATACGCCAAGATGGTCCGAAGTCCCATCTGGTCAAGCGTGGCACGCCTACGTTGGGTGGCATGGTCATCAATCTGGCGGTTGTGTTGGGCTGGGGCTCGTCGGCGTTGTATCGCTTCATCACCAGGGGAGAGGTACCGTCATGGTCGGCACTGCTGGTGCTGTTCGCCATGCTGTCGATGGGTATGCTGGGATTCATCGACGATTTCGCGAAGGTTCGCAAAAAGCAGAGTGAAGGTCTGACAGTCAAAGGTAAATTCATCGGCCAGTTCATTCTTGCCACCATCTATGCGGTACTGGCGTTGATTCTGCCGACGAAATCCGGTTTCCCCAGTGCGCAGGCCGGCATGAGCTTCATTGAAAAGCCGTTTTTCAGTTTCGAGTTCGCAGGCAAAGCCGTGGCCATCGTGCTGTTCGTGATTTGGGTGAACTTCCTGATGACCGCATGGACCAATGCCATCAACCTGACCGATGGCCTTGACGGATTGGCCGCTGGTTCTTCGATGATCGCATTCATGGGATATGCGGTGATTGCTTTTTGGGAGTTCTACCATCTCAAGGGCTCGGGGCATGAGGGCTTCGCCTACGCGGTGTCCGATCCCCTTGACTTGACCATCATCGCGGCCTGTACGGCGATGGCGTGCTTCGGATTCCTGTGGTACAACTCCAATCCGGCATCCATTTTCATGGGAGATACCGGTTCTCTAGCGCTTGGCGGCCTGTTCGCGGCCATGTCCATTGCCACGCATACGGAATTTCTGGCGATTATCCTTGGCGGCCTGTTTGTGATTGAAACCATGAGTGATGTTATTCAGGTTGGCTATTTCAAAATGACACGCAAGCGTGTGTTCAAGATGGCTCCGATCCATCATCATTTCGAATTGAAGGGGTGGCCGGAAGTCAAGGTTGTGATTCGCTTCTGGATGATTGAATTGCTGTTTGTGTTAGTCGCGTTGGTGATTTTCTACGGCGATTGGGTTGCCCGTTCCGGTCTGTGACGGCTGTTGCATTCCGTTGATATGCCGAACGGCTGCAACACGACTGTGACATGTAAGGAATATCAAGGCATATGAGGTTTCGACAATCGAAGGATGATGGATATGGATATGAGCGGTAAGACCGTGATTGTGGCGGGTCTTGGAGTTTCTGGACAAAGCATGATGGGAGTATTGGGTTCCCGTGCCGAAAAAGTGCTTGGTGTGGATGAAAAGAAGCCCGATGCTGATTTGCACTCCTTTGATCGCATCGACTGGGATCATGTTGATTTGGTTATGACTTCGCCGGTGTTCAATCCGAGGACTCCGTTTATTCTTGAGGCGCAACGTCGTGGCATTCCTGTGATGAGTGAGGTTGAGCTTGCTTGGCAGCTGCGAGTGAATTGCGATTCCACCGGAGAACCAGCGCAATGGATCGGCATCACCGGCACCAACGGCAAAACTTCCACTACGGAAATGACTTCGGAAATGCTGACGGCTTGCGGTCTGACGGCACCGGCTGTTGGCAACATTGGCAAGGCGGTGTCCCATGCCGCAGTCGATCCGGCAAATGATGTGCTGTGTGTTGAGCTCAGTTCTTTCCAATTGCATTTCACCGATTCTCTTGAGTTGGATTGCGCGGCGATCACCAATATCGCTGACGACCATCTTGATTGGCATGGCGGTATCGACAATTACGCGTCCGACAAAGCGAAGGTCTTCCACCATGCCAAGAAGGCGTTGGTGTACAACGCGGATGATGAGCGCGTGACCAAGCTGGCATTCGCAGCCGAAACCGCGGAAGGCTGCCGTAGGGTTGGATTCACATTGTCGGAACCGCAAGATGGCCAGATTGGCGTGAAGGACGGCTGGATCGTCGACATGTCCGGCATCGCGGGCGGTGAGGCGGGCAAGCCTGAACAGGTTGCCAAAGTTGCCGAGTTCACACATCTGACCGAGCCGGATGGCACGGTATATCCGCATTTGCTCGCCGACGCATTGACCGCATTGGCGTTGGTGTTGGGACTTGGCGCGGATAAGGAGAAGGCGATCGCATCCCTGAAGCAGTTCACTCCAGGTGGCCACCGTATCCAGACCGTCGCCACCGCCACTACGGCGGATGGGGGAGCCATTCGTTTCGTTGACGACTCCAAGGCGACCAACGCGCATGCGGCCAAGGCCTCGCTCAATAGTTTTGCCGATAAATCCGTGGTGTGGATTGCCGGAGGACTGGCCAAAGGCAGCAGTTTCGAGCAATTGGTGGCTGATCAGGCGCATACCATCAAAGCCGCGGTCATCATCGGCAGGGATCAGCAGCCGATGCTGGATGCGTTCAAGACGAGCGCTCCCAACATTCCTCTGACCATCATCGATCCGGCGGATAATGGGGTCATTATGGAACGGGCGGTTGATGCCGCGGGCGAGTATGTCCAATCCGGTGATGTGGTGCTGATGGCGCCTGCATGTGCGTCGATGGATCAGTTCAAGTCGTATGCCGATCGTGGAAACCAGTTCGCACAGCAGGCTCAGCGTTGGGTGAACGAGCATGGAAAAGCCTAAAACCAGGCAGGTTGATAGTAGTCGTCAGAAAAAGAAGGCCGCCGTCGGAAAGCAGGTCGACGATTTTCATGGTTATGTCGGTCTGCGAAGCCTGCTTAATCCGATTTGGTGTTTTCATGGGTTCAGAACCGCGGTGATCATTCTCACCATTTTCGGTGTGATTATGGTGTTTTCCAGCTCTTCGGTGAATATGATCGCCAATGGCCAATCTCCGTGGTCGCAAGCGATTAAGCAGGGTGGATTCTGCGTTCTCGGACTTATTGTGGGTGTGGCCTGCATGATGGTTCCGGCGGAGCTTATCAGAAAAGTCAGTTTCGCTTTTCTGTTTGTCGCCCTATGCTTGCAATCGTTGACGTTTACTCCGTTAGGTATTGATGTTCAGGGCAATAAAGGTTGGATTGGCGTTTTTGGATTTACCTTCCAGCCGGCGGAGGTCGTCAAGCTTGCGCTATGCGTATGGCTGCCTCGGGAGCTGATTGACGCGCAGAAGCAGATAAAAAAGGTGGAGCCGTTCAAGGCGTATCGCAAGTTGATTGTGTGGCTTGGTCTTGCATTGCTGTTGGTTGTGGGTGGCAAGGATCTTGGTACGGCCATGATTCTCCTTGCGATTGCGGGAAGCGCGTTGTTGCTGGGAAATTTTCCTGGCAAATGGCTGGCTATTGTGGCATGTGGCGGTGTGGCTTTGGTTGGCGGTCTTGTTATCAGCAGTCCGAATCGACTTGGTCGCATCATGGCTACGTATCAGACTTGTTCCACAGCCGATATGCAGGGTGTCTGCTATCAGGCGGTGCATGGCAAATACGCCATGGCTTCCGGAGGCTTGCTGGGTGTTGGGATCGGCAATTCCGGAGAAAAATGGGGATATCTTCCGGAAGCGCACAACGACTTCATTTTCGCCATCATTGGTGAGGAAACGGGTTTCGTTGGCGCTTCGTTGGTGATTCTGCTGTTCCTTGTGCTTGGATGGTGCATGCTGGTGGTGGCCATCCAGGCACATGACAGATATATCACTTTGGTGCTGGCCAATATTACCGTGTGGATCGTCGGACAGGCGTTTGTGAATATTGGTGTCGTGGTGGGGCTGTTCCCCGTGATGGGTGTGCCTTTGCCTTTCGTGTCGGCCGGTGGTTCGTCGTTGATTCTGTGTTTGGGTGCCGCGGGCGTGACCATCAGCATGATGAAACAGCAGCCGCAGATTCAAGCGGAGATTCAGCGTGCCTGAAAAGCTACTATTGCCTGCAGGGTGCTGTAGCATGCGACGGCACCCAAACGTAGATGAAATGTGAGTATCCTTGCGAGCATCGGTATGGCGCATGGTGTGCCGGGATGCCGTGGACTAAGCTCGTGCGTTATGAGCAATCAGAAGCATATCGTTCTAGCCGGCGGTGGCACGGCAGGTCATGTCAATCCTCTGCTCGCCGTGGCACATGTGATTCGCGAGCTTGAGCCGGATGCCGATATCGCGGTGGTGGGCACCGCAGTCGGTTTGGAACACGAGTTGGTTCCGCAAGCGGGCTTCGAGCTGGAAACCATTGAGAAGGTGCCTTTCCCCCGTAGACCCAATATGGCGGCATTGAAGTTTCCCGCGCAGTGGAAGGCTGAAACGGCCAAGGTCCGGGACATCCTCACCCGTCACGAGGCGCAGGTGGTCGTCGGATTCGGTGGATACACGTCGGCTCCCGTGTATGCGGCTGCGCACAAGATGGGCATTCCGATTGCGATGCATGAGCAGAACGCCCGTGCTGGCATGGCCAACAAGCTGGGCGCACGCTGGGCGTCCATGATCGGCACCGCGTACGCGCAAACCGGTTTGAAACCACGCAAGGGTGTTGAAGTCGAACGTGTGGGATTGCCGTTGCGTGCTGAAATCGCGGCAATAGCCGAAGGGATGGAACATGACCGTGCAGCCACAAGGCAAACGGCTGCAGCACAGCTGGGAGTCGATCCGAACCGTCCTCTGGTGGTGGTGACCGGAGGATCGTTGGGTGCTGTGAACGTGAACCGTGCGGTGGCGGCTTCCGCCAAGGAATTGCTGGAACATGCGCAGGTGATTCACCTGACGGGAAAAGGCAAAGACGATGAGGTGCGTTCGTTGGTGTCGGTGAGTGCTGGAGAGCAGGTGCTTGGTGAGCTTGGACCAGAACATGTCAACGACGGTGATTATCGAGTCGCGCCTTACCTGGAACGTATCGATCTTGCGTTCGCTTGCGCTGATCTGATTATCTGCCGCTCCGGAGCGGGCACCGTTTCGGAATTGACTGCTTTGGGACTTCCTGCGATTTATGTTCCATTACCGATCGGCAACGGCGAGCAGCGTTTCAACGCTCAGCCGGTTGTCGATGCGGAAGGTGGCCTGATGGTGGCGGACACTGACTTCACTGCCGAATGGGTCAAACGTCATGTGCCGAATCTGCTAGCCGATTCGGATGCGCTTGCCAGGTATGGCGATAACGCTTGGAAATACGGTATTCGAGATGCCGCCGAAGTCATGGCCAGGCGTGTGCTTTCCATGATTGACGAAAGGTAAGCCATGGCGACGGCAGATGCGTCCGTCGCATTTGACGTCGCGTTCCGAATCTCACCCATGATCGGCTAAATACGAGACCATGGGTGAGACCATAATGGAACAAGCTAAACATAATATGCAAGAGGAGCAGTCGTGACTGACAACCAGCGTGAAGCCGGTACCATTATTCTTGATCCAACCCATGTGTCGTTCAGCCAGCAGGAAGGTGTGAACGATCTGGGAGCCACCCATTTCATCGGCATCGGAGGCGCAGGCATGAGCGTACTTGCCGAGATGCTGCACGAGCAGGGTGTGGAGGTGGATGGCTCGGATCGCGAGCCCAGCGCCAAAACCGATCGTTTGCAGGGGCTTGGCATTGCCGTCGAATTCGGGCAGCGCGAGGAAAATGTCGAAGGCAAACAAACTATCGTTTTTTCCAGCGCCATCAAGCCTGACAATCCGGAAATCGTCGCAGCACATGCGGCAGGCGAACGCATCGTGCACCGCAGCGACATTCTTTCGTTGCTGATGAACACGAAACGTGCGGTAACGGTTGCGGGGGCCCATGGTAAAACCACGACCAGTTCCATGCTCGCCCATATTCTCACCCATGCCGGTGAGGGAAATCTAGCTGATCCAAGCTATGCCATTGGCGGATCCATCCAAGGCAAGGACGGCATGATGCTTGACGGAGGCCATGCAGGCCAAGGCGATGTGCTTGTGGCGGAAGCCGACGAATCCGATGGAAGCTTTGCCAAATATCATCCGGAGATCGCGATTGTCACCAATTCCGAAGCTGACCATCTCGACCATTATGGAACGCAGGAAAACTATCGAGCGGCTTTCGTGGACCATGTTCAGCACGCCGTCAAATCGGTGGTGATGTGCGGTGATGACGAAGGGAATCTGGCTGTGTTGCGCGCTCTTGATGCGTCTGCGGCAGCACATACGGTCGTGTATGCGACGCGGGATGCGGCTTCGTTGGGTGATCTGAACGGTGCGGCGTTCGTGCATATCGAATCGGAAAGCGAAAGCGCGCAGAGCGGTGCCGAACATTTCACCTTGCATGTGCCTGCGGGACTGCTGTGCGAACAGGAACGTATGGTTTCCGTAACACTCGCCGTTCCAGGCATTCACAATGCGCGCAATGCTTCCGCGGCGATTATCGCGGCCGCATTGTTGGGGGTCGACATTGAGAAGGCCGCCGAAGCGGCCACGTCGTTCCTCGGCGCCGTCCGTCGCTTCCAAGTGCGCGGCACCGTCAGCCAGGTGACCGTCGTCGACGATTACGCGCATCATCCCACTGAGATTTCGGCTTTGCTGGATGCTGCCCGCCGTAAATA
>ERZ1036470.663-NODE-663-length-13658-cov-3.235316_pt1 | contig 13658 bp, 10 predicted proteins | sample MGYA00514232_ERZ1036470 | MGnify/ENA primary metagenome ERZ1036470 (study PRJEB33795, sample SAMN09464898) | human gut metagenome | isolation source: Bloodstream | host: Homo sapiens | place: USA: Stanford, California | collected 2016-02 ... | reverse complement strand
TTTCAGGTTCATATTTTGTCCTGTTCAGCTTGTTAAAAATATTTTCATCCCACAGCCCTAACGCAATTCCCGCTGCAAAAGCCGGTCCCATTCCTGAGAGTTCTTCCGCATCCGGCACCTGAACCGCTGCCCGTGTCATGTCGCTTTGAAACTGCATCAGATAACTGTTTCTGGTTGGGCCTCCGTCTACTCTTAATTCCTCAACCTTTACTCCTGCATCTTCGCTCATGGCATTGACAATATCTGTGATCTGATAAGCAATACACTCTACTGCGGCCTTTACCAGCTCCGGCTTTTTTGTAGTTCTTGTCATCCCTACAACTGCCGCTGTTGCCCGACTGTCCCAGTAAGGAGCTCCAAGTCCTGAAAATGCAGGAACCAGATAAGTTTTATCATCTTTTGACGCCTCTTCCGCAAGTTTTTGGGTCTCTCCGGGAGATGAGATCAGCTTCATATCATCTTTCAGCCATGTGATCACTGCCCCTGTATAATTCAGATTGCCTTCCAGTACATAATTTACTTTTCCGTTCATACTCCATGCAAGAGAGGTCACCACTCCATGGGTACTCAAAACAGGCTTTTCTCCAATATTCATCATAATAGAAGAGCCGGTTCCATAAGTGGATTTCGTCATTCCCGGTTTCAGACATCCCTGTCCAAATAAGGCTCCGTGTGAATCTCCCAGAACTCCGTGTATCGGAACCGGATGAGGCAGAAATCCGTTAAAATCCGTTTCGCCAAAGCAGGAATCTGAATCACATACCTCTGCCATATTATCCGGGTTGATCCCAAAAAGCTCACAGATCTCCTGATCCCATTTCAGCTCAAAAATATTAAAAAGCTGTGTCCTTGACGCATTGGAATAGTCTGTTTTATATTCTTTTCCTCCGGTCAGTTTATAAATAAGCCAGGTGTCAATTGTTCCATGACAGATATTTCCTGAATCTGCTTTCTCCTTTGCTCCTTCCACATTTTCAAGGATCCAGGCAATCTTGGATGCCGGAAAATAAGGAGACAGATTAATACCCGTGCGGCTTCTGACTGCTTCTGCCTGTCCTGCCCGTTCCACTCTTTCACAGATATCAACAGCTCGCGCGCACTGCCAGACAATTGCCTGTCCCAGCGGTTCCCCTGTTGATCTGTCCCAGGCAAGGGAAGTTTCTCTCTGATTACTGATTCCCACACCCACAACATCACCTGCCGGAATACCGGATTCCTGAACCAGATTCCTTACAGCTTCCAGAGTATTTCTGTAAATCTCTTCCGGATCATGAGAAACCCAGCCTTTTTCATTTATGATCTGCCTGTGAGCTTTGTCAGTACGTTTGATCAGATTCCCTTCCTGATCAAAAAGCAGTGCTTTTGTTCCCTGTGTACTCTGATCGATTCCTATTAAATATTTCCCCATATCAGATCAGCTCCATTACCTTTTTTACAATTCCCTGTGCATTCAGTCCGTAATAATCAAAAACTTCCTTTGATGTTCCGGAAATAACCGGCTCATCAGGTAATGAAAGATTGATCACCTTTACAGGACAATGTTCGCCTGTAACCTGACTTACCATAGATCCCAGTCCCCCAAACGGCGCATGCTCCTCAACGGTAACTACAGCCTTTACATTGGAAGAAACACGGATGATCGTTTCTTTATCCAGCGGTTTCAGGCAGTACATATCTATAACTGATGCACTGACTCCTTTTTCATCAAGAAGCTCTGCTGCATCCAGGGCCGGTTTCACCATTTCACCACAGGCAATAATTGCAATGTCTGTTCCTTCTCTTACTACTGTTGCCTTATCCATCTCAAAAGGTATCTTGCCCTCTTCATACACATCCTCAACAGCATTTCGTCCTACACGAATATAAGCAGGTTTTTCATCTTTAAGAAGCGCCTCTGTCAGCTTTTCTGTCTGAAATCTGTCGCTTGGAAGATAGACTCTCATATTGGGAATGGCTGACATGGCTGCTATATCCTGCGCAGAATGATGGCTCATTCCCAAAGCCCCGTAGCTTACTCCTCCACTGATCCCAATCAGTTTTACGTTTGTGTTTGAGTATGCCACGTCTACTTTACACTGTTCATAGCTTCTGGTAGATAAAAAGCAGGCCGGCGAAGCAGCATATGGTTTTTTTCCACATTTCGCAAGTCCTGCGGAAATACTTACCAGATTCTGTTCTGCTATTCCTGTTTCTACAAACTGTTCCGGATACGTCTCTGCAAATTTTGAAAAAGAAGCGCTTCCCCGAGAATCACTGCAAAGAGCAACAATATCTTTATCTTTTTCTGCCTCCCGCATCAGTACATCACAAATTACCTGTTTGTTTGCAATTTTAGCCATGGATCAGCGCCTCCCTTCTTTTTCTCAAATCAGTTTTAATCTGTATTACCTCTCCCGGTGACGGAACCTTATGATGCCAGTTGGCTTTATTTTCCATAGTTTCGGAGCCTTTTCCCTTTACAGTATTTGCTATTACTACCGTAGGCTTATTTTTCACTGTTTTAGCTTCATCAAAAGCCGCTTTCAGCTGAGGTATACTGTTTCCATCTTTAACATCAATGACATTCCAGCCAAATGCCCGGAATCTTTCATGAAGATCATCATGTGCCATTACATCTTCTGTATTGCCGGAAATCTGTAAACGGTTTCTGTCTACTACAGCACAGAGATTATCAAGTTTATAATGAGAAGCTGCCATTGCGCCCTCCCATACAGACCCTTCCGCCAGCTCTCCGTCTCCCATAACCGTATAAACACGATATCCTGATTTATCCATCTTCCCTGCAAGTGCCATTCCTACACTTACCGGAAGTCCATGTCCCAGAGAGCCGGAGTTCATTTCAATGCCGGGAAGTTTATTATTGGGATGTCCGATAAATTTTGTCCCAAATTTACTAAACTGCGCTATTACATCTCTAATATCAAAAAATCCTTTTCTTGCCAGTACTGCATAATAGGCTTCAACAGAATGTCCCTTACTTAAAACGAACTTATCTCTTTCAGGATCATTCATATTCTCAGGGCTGATATTCATCTGATCGAAATAAATTTCTGTCAGAATCTCCATAACGCTCATGTCTCCGCCAATATGCCCGGCTTTTCCCTCCACTATCATATCGATAACATCTTCTCTAAGCTCATAGGCCATTGCAGATAACTGATTCATAATATCCTCCTCTCTAAATTATATTAAGTTTTATTAAGTTTTTATTTATTTGTATTTTACCCCCCCCCATGTGTAAATGTCAATAGTTTTTTAAATTATTTTTACTTTATTTTAGTTATATTTGATAAATATTTATCATCCTCGACTTATTTTTCTGTATTTCAACATAAAAAAAACACTGATCTATAGTATTTTCCATAAATCAATGTTTTTATATCAATTATATATTTAGAAAAATTAAGTTTATTTCAATTGATTAACACTTTTTCTAATAATTAATTTTGTGCCTATTTCAGTTTTCATAGAATAATCTCTGGGATTCTGCATTTTTTCCATTAAAAGCTCAACTGCTGCGGATCCAAATGCATTTTTAGGAACATTTACAGTGGTCACAGAAGGAACTATCATTTGACATACAGGTCTGTCGTCAAATCCAATTACAGAAATATCCTCTGGTACCCTGTAACCATTATCCTGCATTCCATGAATGGCATGACATGCAATAAAATCGTTTTCCGCAATAAATATAGTGGGATTCTCATTATTTTCTGAAAGGTATTTTCCTACCTCTTCTCTAATAGTCTTTTCCGAATAATTTACATCCCAGATATAGCTTTCCTTTATCTTCAGGCCAAATTTTTTCATACAATTTTTATAAGCCTGATATCTTTCTGAAAAACTGGTGATACGCTCTCGGCATCGTATATATCCGATTTCTCTATGTCCCATATCATATGCATATTGCATTGCTTTGCTGATTCCCTGAAAATTATTAATAGAAACAGAATCTACATCACTGTCCTGAAATGAATTATCCAATACCACAAAAGGAAGTCCTGTATCAATAAATACCTGAAGATCTTCTCGCTGCATCTCAACTCCAAATATAAGAAATCCTTTACAATCCGAAGATCGTAATTGCATTTCCTGTACTTCAAGAGGAGTACTTCTATTCATATATACAAAGCTCAGATTATAGCCATAGTCAGTGAGACTACTGTTTAGTCCCTCCAATATATAATTAAAAAACGGAGATTCATCCACAATTTTTCCTATTGTCTTATATACTACAAATCCAATATTTCCATTCGTAACAGGAATGTCTTTAAGAAGATAATCACATCCTAATTCTCTGATTTTTTCAATAATTTCCTGACGCTTTTGATCACCCACCCCTGGTTTATTATTTAACACAAGTGAAACTGTCGCTGTAGAAACTCCAAGCATTTCTGCAATATCTTTCGCTCTTAATGCCATTTTCATCCCTCCTTTCACTTAATCATACTAAATTGTTTAGAAAAAAACAAGTGTCTTTGCCACATAAAACAATTTCAGAGAAATTTTATGTATAAATTTTCTAAAAAACATGTTATCCCAAACAATATATTCATTTTCCTGTTATGATTCATAATCTTTAACACCACAAAAAATACAGGAAAGCTGGAATCATCATCCATCCCTCCTGTATTTTCCTGTTTCCTGGAATTTACATATTTTCCTTCTTTTTCTCCTTAAACGGCTTCATAAAGATCACCCATCCAAAGATCAGCAAATTCAGTACAAGAGCAGCCGGTATATCCGCCCAGTGGATCTGCTGGTTCTGAAGCACTTCCGTAGAATATGTTCCGGAAAAGACTACAGCCATATTGTTATTCAGAAAATGGATGATCACCGGAACCCAGATATTCTGTGTTTTCATATATGCATATGCCATAAAAAGTCCGATTGTAATACAGGTAATAAACTGACTTGCCAGAGCCGCCAGTCCCATATCCGGAGTGGTATAATAGAAAAAGTCAATTGGCAGATGCCATACAGCCCACACACAGCCCAGAAGGATCACGCCGCCTTTCAGTCCGAAACGCTTCTGAAGAAGGGGCTGAAGATAATATCTCCATCCGTATTCCTCGCCGAAAAACGCCACTACTGCCAGGAAAAAGTTTAGCAAAACAGTAAAAAACATGATCCAGGTGGTTGGATTTGCCATTATTTTTCCAAATTCAGAAAGCTGGCCGCCAAGAGCGCTGGCAATTACAAGTCTGAGAAGGTACAGTCCAATAAACAGCAGGATCATAAGAACCGAAGTACTCCACTGATTACTGTTCAGTCCGTAAGCTCTGCGCTTTTCTTTGCCGGATACCAGAAGAAGGATCCAGAAAACAATACTTCCTCCTATCATGACATACTGCAGAATCAGCATCCACTGAGAAAACGGTGTACCCATAATGTCTATATTCACAGGAGCCAGAACAGAGGCTGCCGTACATACAACCATCGCTGCCGTCAGCGCCACAAAAAATATGTAAAAAACTTTGGGAAGCTTTTTATCTCCCTTCCTGGTGATTAAATAAGCCATCATAACGCCTGCTGCCGGATACAGCATCTGCGCATTAGGAAAAGCGCTGAGATCAATTCCCTTTCCGTATCCATACCACATCAGAAGCCCCAGCACATAGGTGATTCCGTATGCTATGATCACATAGATCATAAGCTGTTTTTTCTCTGTTTGCGTAAATTTCATAATTCTCCTCCTTATTCTCCCGGAAATACTGCTGTCACGGAGAAAATCCCGTCCTTTGTTTCTATATTCAGTGCGCCGTGATATTTTTCTACTGTATGGCGCACGTTTTCCAGGCCAATTCCTTCATGCCCCTGCTTGCCGGAATGCCCCGGGGCATACATCTCTGAAGATGGATTCCATATTTTTACTACTGTAAAATCCTGTATCTGTTCCCCTCTTATTTTTATCCAGAAATTCTTTTTATTTTCGCCTGCCTCTATGGCATTATCCAGAAGGTTTGCAAAAATGGTTGTCACATCCATATCCGCCAGGAAATCCAGGCTGATACCGCCCATATTACATTCTGCCTGCCCCGGTTCCAGCTTTTTTAATTTGTCGTTCAGAATCATGTTCAACATTCTGTTATCTGAATAAAATTTCAGTCCCAGAGAATTCAGCATTCCGTGAACGTCCTCAAAATAACCGGCCGCATCTGTTTTTGCTGACTGTTCCAGCATATTCAGATGATTTCTGATATCATGTATGATTCTTCTGGAGCGATTATAATTATTTTCCATATCCTCATAGTACTGATGAGTCAGCTCATTCTGCTGCTTCATCAGCTCTACCTTCTGCTTCAGCTCCCTGTTTTCTGCCAGATCATACCATACATACAGACAGTAAATATTAATAACCAGCAAAAGGATCATACAGAGGATCACACCCCAGAATCCATGCTCCAGAAAAAAGCTTTCCCCGGAAATGCAGTACAGATATATAAGAACCATACTAAACAGCGGCACAAGAACCATTCCTCTGATATGCAGTTCTCTCTGTTCCTTTACCAGGCGTTTTCTGACAATCCGCCTCATAAGATAAGTCACGGAAAACATACAGATCATTTTTGCCAGCACAAGTGTATAATAGGAGAGTATATCCTGGTAAAAACCAAACTTTTTACTGATATATACGGTAAAATAAATACCTATCACCTGAGCGCCATAATTTGCCATTCCGTAGATCAGAGAATACAAAATCCAGGTTCTGCTTCTGTGATAGAGAAACCAGCAGACTGCAATGTAATATACTGTAAGCACGGACATTGTAATAATATCATTCCACCATAATGTCGGAATCAAAAAGGTCAGTACAACAAAAATCCCCCAGACACAGTATCTTACCCATGGTTTCGACTCCACCTCTCTTGGCATGGAATACAGAAACCAGATAAAGCTTCCTGTATGGATAACCAGTTCAATGATCTGAAAAAAGCAATATAATACATAATTCATTTCCATCATCCTCTCCGGTGCTCCAGCCGTGCCGACAGCCAGACAGTCAGCTCCTGTTTCCATGTTTTCTGTTTTTTCTGGGAAAGAGGAATTTCCATTCCATTGTCCAGATAAATGTGCTGTCCTTTTACATTTTTCACATGAAGCATATTTACGGAAAAGCTCTGATGAGGCATGGAAAAGCCAAAATCCTCCATACGTTTTGCCACATTTCCAATGCGCTCCACCATATAATATTCATCTTCATCTGTCACAATCCGTATCCTTCTGTTCTCATACTCAAAAAAATAAATGGACTCTACAGGAAGGCAGACAATTCCATCCACTGTGCGAAAATCAAGGATGATCTTTTTATCCGAGGCCTCCATATACCGGAATATCTCTTCCAGAACATTTATAATCTCCTGTCTGTTCACAGGCTTCAGCAGATACTGAAATGCATGAACTCCAAAAGCTCCTGCCACATAATCCCGGTAAGCTGTCAGATAAACAATTTTTACATCAGTATCTACAGAGCGGATAGCCTTTCCTGTTTCTATGCCATTCATTCCCTGCATGTCAATATCAAGAAAAACCGCGTCGTAAGGCTGGTAATTTTCCATCAGCTCCCTTCCGGAAGAAAACACCCTTACCTCCACCTGAGACTTCCATTCCAGAATCATTTTTCTGACCTGCTCACGAATATTTTTATCATCATCACAAACTGCAATTCTGTACATTCCTGCCACTCTCTCCTGTTGTTTTTACTATAATCATTATACCTGAAGTTGTAAATACAGTATACACAAAAGACAAAAATCATGTACTAAATGACAGAAAATCGTATACCTGAACCAGAACAACAGAGAGGCAGTTTCCGAACAGAAAAAGACTGCTGAAGCCTCTCACCGCCGGGTTTTTATTCCCGGCAATTTCAAAGCTTACAGCAGCCTTTTATATTTTTGAATAAATCTACATTCTTAGCTTTTTGTGGAACTCACCCACTGTATTCTTCTTCTGAAAAATAAAAAGTCCTGCCAGCACCAGAAAGCTGATTCCCGCACAGATCACAGAAGGATACGTAAACCTTACGATTCCGGCCCACACCAGGATAATGGGAATACATCCCGCAATTCCCGCCTGCACAAGATAAAAAAGATATTCCTCCGGCTCCAGATGATTTACCTTGGCAATTACAGGAATGGAACCAAGCACAGCCATTGCCCCAAAGGGAAGTACAAAGTCCACCGACCATCTGTGCCAGCCTGTAAATACATCCCACAAAACAGCAATAGCCGTTATGATCAAAAGCTGCCACATTTCATTTTTCAGTATGTTTCTCCGCTTGGTATATCCCACAGAAACTACTAGCCACGCGCAAAAGCTTCCTGCTGCCGCAAACCAGAACCAGTTCAGAGTCTGCGCAGTCATATAATTGATCATTCCGCACAGCACCGCCGCTGCCAGACAAAGAAACGTAAAGGTCTGATATGCTTTTCTGCCCTCTTTTTTCTGCTCTTCCCCACATCCGGGAAAATCATTTCGCTCCTCTGTAAATGAAATTTCATCTTTTTTCAGATATTCAAGAAAATTTCTCTGAATGCTTTCCCCGGGTATTTTTGAGGTAAATCCCAGAAGAAGCTCGTCCCCGTAGGAACAGGAGCAAAGCTGCAGCGCCTCTGTACAGGTAAAAAATCCAAAGCGTTCAATATATTGTTCATATTCCTCCGGAAACCGCACCACTCCTATATTGGAATATACGGTTGTGATTCTCCTGCTTCCCAGAGCCGCGCCTACCATGAGAAAATACTTTTTTACTTCAAGGGGTACGGCCCGGATCACCGGATTCTTTTCCAGACGTACATAGCCGTTCATGTGCATGGCAATCTTTTCTTTTACAAGCTCTGTCTCAAATTGCTTTTTTACATCCTCCAGCACATCCTGAAAGGTGGTCGTCTCTGTAAATGTATAGCCCACCTCGATCCACCCGAAAAAATTTGCCATGGATTCCGAAGGAAAAAAGTTTCTCAGGTTTACCGGAACCATCAGGGTAACAGGACGCTTCTGACGGTTTCTGGGAATCTCCTCATGAATGGAACAGATAAAAATTGCCGACAGATATGCTGTAATGGAAGCGCCGTAGGAGCGCGCCTTATCCAGAATTTCCTTTACGGGAATGGAAATCTCCAGAATCTGCATATCGTCATGTCCCAGCATTTCTCCCTTCAGCCTCACTGCGCGAGGATTTTTTTCTTTGTTTTTCGGAGTTTCCGAGGAATAATACTGGGAAAAGCTGTCCTCCTCATGATCCCGGAACGTTGCCCTCTGCCGTGTCTCCGTTTCCGGAAACCGAGTCTCCGGATGCTGCAGTTTCAGATAATTCTGCACCAGCTCCTGAAGAAAATTCCTGGCTCCCGTACCGTCGGTAAGTGCATGATATACTTCAAAATTAATACGGTTTTCATAATAGGAAACCTCAAACAAAAGAGCTTTCTTATCCGGAATATAAAGCCTGCTGCACGGAGGTTTTACTTCCTTCTTTGCAACAGCTCTGATATCTCTTCTTTCCAGATAGAACCAGAATAACCCCTTTCTCAAAACCACTTGAAAAAGGGGATATTTTTCCATTGTATGATCCAGGGCTGTCTGCAGTATTTCCGGATCTACTGTCTCTTTCAGCTCACAGTACATCCGGAAAACTCTGGTATCATTCTTATCCGTTGCGGGCGGAAATGCCAGCGCCGCATTATCCAGTTTCCGCCAGTTTGAATATCCTGATTTCACGTTTTCCGCCTTCTCTCCTATAATAGTTCAAATATATCATAGTCTTAATGAACAGGCAAGAAAGGATTTGAGCAGACTTTTCCCCACTATCCACAAATTTTTCTGTTAAAATATAAAACAATCTTTTTATGGAAATGGGCAAGAATCAGACCTCTCTTTTTTTCAAAAACTCATTCATATGCCGAAAGCTTTCCTGCACATGAAAAAACCGGATCCCCAGTGCAAAATATCCATGGAGCGCATTGGAAATTCTGTGTACCTCCACATAATTTCCTGCCTGTTCCAGTCTGTTTCCGTATTCTTCTCCTTCATCTCTTAACGGATCAAACTCTGCTGTCAGTATCAGAGTATCCGGCATATCAGATAAATCCTTTTCCATTAGCGGTGAAAAATAGGGATTCTCCCGATCCTGCGGGCTGCTCTCATAAAGCTTCAGATAATTTTCCATTCTCTCAGAGGTCAGCAGATAGTCTGTTCCGTTCCTGTGAACCGACTCATAGGGAGACTGCTCTGTATAGCAGTTGCCCAGAGCCGGATAAATAAGAATCTGCCTTTTTGGCATAAATTCTCCTCTGTCCCTTGCCATCAGGCACACCGCTGCTGCCAGATTTCCTCCTGCGCTGTCTCCCATGATCGTAATTTTATCCGGATCTATATTCAGGTCATGGTCTGTATACAGTTCTCTGGCCGCAGCATAGCAGTCCTCCAGCCCTGTCGGGAAACGATATTCCGGAGCCAGCCTGTATTCTACTGAAACCACAATATGCTCTGTATCCTGAGCCATTCGGGAACATACCCGGTCGTAATTTTCCACGCTGTCCGTCACCCAGCCTCCGCCATGAAAAAACAACAGGATCGGACAGGAACGTCTCTCTGCTGTGTCCATTGTCATAACATCCTCTGACGGAAAATAAACGCGCACGGGAACCTCATATTCTCCGTTATACACCTTTGTATCCAGTTTTTTTACAAAAATCCTCATTGCATCCAGTTTTTTGAGATCCGCCAGACGTCTGGCTGCCTCCACTTCAACATTACTGTATGATAGCGCATGTAAAATTGCGCGCATTGTCTTTGATATCAATACGTTGTCCTCTCTGTTTATCTCATTTTTACGTTTCCATCATATCATCATCAGTTTTGTATGACAATCATTTCCCGAATTTATCTTATCAATGCTGTTGCTTTTATTTTCTTTTCTCTTTCCCTTAAAAATGTTATACTTGTCTCATAAATACATTCTCTGCCGTTTCCTGGATTTTTTCTGAGACAGGCCGGCATCTGATTTCATTTACTTACAGAAAGGAGCTTTCAATATTGGAAAATAATAATACCGCCGTACAAAATCCACTGGGTACGGCTCCTGTCGGAAAGCTGATTGCCAAATTTGCAATTCCGGCCATTATCAGTATGCTGGTCAGCGCTCTTTATAATATTGTTGACCAGATTTTTATTGGCCAGGGAGTGGGAATGCTTGGAAATGCAGCCACAAATGTTGCCTTTCCCGTAACGATTTTTTCCACTGCCACCGCGCTGCTTCTGGGAATCGGCAGCGCATCCAACTATAATCTTGAAACGGGCGCCGGTCACGAGGAACGCGCCAGCGGAATTGCCGGTACCGGACTTTCCATGCTGGTAATCTGCGGAGCAGGCCTGTGCGCTGTGGTTCTGCTGTTTTTAAATCCGCTTTTGCATCTGTTCGGCGGAACGCCTGAGGTTATGCCTTATGCGCAGGATTATCTGAGCATTACAGCTGTCGGACTTCCATTTTTTGTACTGACTACAGGCGGAAATCATCTGATCCGCGCGGACAGAAGTCCAACCTATTCCATGGTATGTATGCTCACCGGGGCAGTGATCAATACCATTCTTGACCCTCTTTTTATTTTTGTATTCGGATGGGGGATCAAAGGCGGCGCCTGGGCTACTGTGATCGGACAGGCAGTTTCCGGTGTTCTTGTGATTATTTATTTTGCAAAGTTCCGAAAAATGCGCCTGACCTCCCATATGTTCCGTCCCCGTATGGAATATCTGAAAATGATCGCCTCCCTTGGAATGGCTTCCTGCATGAATCAGATCGCCATTGCCGTTGTACAGATCTCCATGAACAATATCCTTCGTCACTACGGAGCAGATTCTGTTTACGGTACTGACATTCCCATTGCCTGTGTCGGGATTATTTCCAAAGTAAATCAGGTATTTCTTTCTATCTGTATTGGCATTTCCCAGGGCTGTCAGCCTATCTGGGGCTTTAATTACGGAGCTTCCAGATATGACCGGGTACGTAAAACCTACCGTTGCTCTGTTACTGCCTGCACGGTAATCGCCACTGTATTTTTTGTGTGTTTTCAGCTGTTTCCACACCAGATCGTGGGACTTTTCGGAACCGGAAGCGAGCTTTATTTCCAGTTTGCGGAGCGCTATCTGAAAATATTTATGCTGCTTACCTTTGCCAACGGAATCCAGCCCATGTCTGCGGGATTTTTTACCTCTATCGGAAAAGCAAAGCTGGGCGTGATCATGTCCCTTACAAGGCAGCTTGTCTTCCTTCTTCCGCTGATTGTTATTTTCCCGTTATTTATGGGAATTGACGGAGTTATGTACGCAGGACCTATTGCCGATACGGCTGCCTTTATCCTTGCAGTCGTCTTTGCTCAGAGAGAACTGAATAAAATGAAAAATGCAGAAAAATTTCTTTAATTGGATGGCATATTAGAAAAATCCCGGGGATATTTCCTGGGATTTTTCATGCCTCTTATCTCCGTCTATGTACCATAATATCAGTCTGTTTCGTTCAGCTGATCTGCCATCTTACGTGGCTTCCGGCCTCATCCTTGGTGACAATCAGCTGATCCTCAATCTCCTGCTTCAGCTCTGTCACATGGGAAATAATTCCAATCAGCTTCGAGCCTTCCGCCATTTCCAGCAATACCTTTACAGCCTGATTTCTGGAATGTTCATCCAAAGAGCCAAAGCCCTCGTCAATAAACATAATATCCAGACTGATGGCCGCAGAGCTTTCCTGGATCTCATCTGCCATTCCAAGGGCAAGAGAAAGCGCTGCCATAAAGGATTCTCCTCCGGAAAGCGTCCGGATCTCCCGCTCTTTTCCGGTAACAGTGGAATACACCATCAGATCAAGACCTCTGTTTTTACCTTCTCCTGCCTTTTCCAGATCATACATACGAAGCTCAAACTGGCCTGCAGACATATCCTGAAATCTGCGGTTGGCCGCGTCCAGAATCTTTTCCAGATAATAACGCTGCACATAGGTTTCCAGATCCATTCTGGAACCGCTGACATTGCCGGAAACAAGGCGGTAAAGATTATCAAGCTTTGCGTGTTCCTCCACCAGACGCTTCCTATCGGTAAGTATTGGAGCAAGGGTATCATAGACAGCCTGATTCTCCCGATATACAGATCTTATTCCGTCCCTGAGCTGTCCTGAAGCTTCAAGAATTTTCTCTGCTTCCTCTTTCTGGCAGCGGATTTCCTCCTGCACAGGGCGCGTTCTTTCCCCAATTGCAGATTTCATTGACTGCGCGCTGCTTTCTGCTGCCGCCTGTCTGCTGCGGAATGAATTTACATCATTTCTGAACTCTTCAGCAGCATATTTTTCATATGTGTCAGTAAGATTTTTCCACTGTTCTTCTGTAAGATTTTTCTCCTGCAAAAGTGTTTCGTAGATTCTTTTCTGCCTGTCTTTTTCTTCTTTTCGTGCGGGCAGCTCTTTTTCATACCGACGGATAAGGATTTCTGCTTCTGTCCTTTTCTTTCTTGTCTGCTCTGCTTTCTCTCTGGCTTTTTTCAGAATTTCTTCTGTCTGATCCTTCCTGTTTTCTGCCATGTTTCTGGCATTTTTTGCCTCTTCCTCAGAAGAAAAATCAGAGGATGAGGAATAACCTGCAAGCTCTGATCTGGCTCCTTCCAGCGCTGCC
>ERZ1036470.662-NODE-662-length-13658-cov-3.537749_pt1 | contig 13658 bp, 15 predicted proteins | sample MGYA00514232_ERZ1036470 | MGnify/ENA primary metagenome ERZ1036470 (study PRJEB33795, sample SAMN09464898) | human gut metagenome | isolation source: Bloodstream | host: Homo sapiens | place: USA: Stanford, California | collected 2016-02 ... | reverse complement strand
ACGAACAACACAACGCGCCACACAACAGCGAACAGTCCATACGCCTGCCGCGCCGCGTCATCGCCGTGCTGATCGCCGCCCTCGCCGCGATCATCCTCACCGGCTGCTCGACCGGCATCGGCGTGGCCGGAGACAGGAACCTCCAAGGCATACGCACCCAAGACGGCGACTCCTACACGGGCGGCTACAAGGCCGACTACAGCAAGTTCACCGGCGAGGAGGCCGTATTCGGCGGCACCGGCAAGAAGGCCAGCATCCACCTGAACGGCACCATCACAGGCACATCCGGCACCGGCAGAATCCTCGTGACCAACGGCAGCGACACGAAACGACCCGTGCCCGCCACGAACGGCAAAATCGACCAGACCTACAACGTCACAGGCACCAGCTTCTACATCTACGTCACCGGCGACCAATTCACCGGCACCGTGAACCTCACATCCAAGGAGCAATGACCATGGCAAACACATCCCAATACCCAAACCAGCAACCGGCATATACGCCGGCACCGCCGGACGGCGGGCGGACATGGGGCGGCTGCGCCAGCCTCGCATTGGCCGTCCTTCCCCTTCTGTGCACGCTAGTGCCCCAGCTGCTCGGCATCCACCTCTACACGACGGGCTGGGTCAGGAACATCCTCGTCATCATCGACTTCGTATGCCTCATCGCTTCGCTCGTCATCGCGATCGTCACCTATCCCGAACAGGCGGGAGGACACAGAATCGTCAGTACAATCGCGATACTCCTATCCGCAGGCCTGACTGCCGCCGGCGGCATGCTCATCTTCCTCATGTTCATCAACCAGTAGGAATCCGACTGACAACGGAAAACTTCTTTGGAAGTTCATCTAACCGCATACACGCCATACAGCACAGGCCACATGCGATACGCTTCAACACGGATGGGGCAGCACCCAGGGAAGGAGAATCGCATGACCGCAAAAACCGGAAACGACAAGCGCCACGCGGTTACCGGCCTGATCGTCCACGTGGCCGCGTTCTGGCGGTCCAGCCCGGTCGCGCGCATGGTCGCGCCGATACTGTGCCTATGCTACGACGTGATGATGCTCACCAGAATCGTATTCACCCATGGCGGGGGCGATTCGGCAGCCATGAAACTGTTGGAGCATCAATGGGGAATCCCCTCACTCGCCATCCTATGTGCCTTATCTGTTGTGGCGCTGTTGTTCCGTATCAGAATGCCGTTCGCTATTTTGTGTGCCATATGCGGATTGTATCTATGCGCTTGCTTGATTCAAGCGGAGCCATATCTGATGTTGCCTCTCTTGTTTGCCGTCTACACGTCTACAGCCTTGGCCGCGACCACTGAACGTGCCATTGCGGGAATGGTTTTGTCGGGATTGTCAATCGTTTGCGGCCTCTGGATTGCGACCTTCCCCGCCTTGCAGACTGATATACTTCTGCCCGAGTCCCTCCTTGCGTCGATGACCGCTATTTTAGCTCTTTGGTCGCGCAACATCAGTCAGCGGCGGAAGGGAGCGGCCTTGGTGGAAGCTCAACAGCAACGAAGCCTGGAATTGGAACAGGAACGCGATGAAGAACGTCGGCGGGCGGACGTCGCAGCCGAACTGCATGACAGCGTGGGCCATAATCTCACCGCTATCATTGCACTTACTGAAGGCTTGGAGGGATTGACACAGGAGCCGGTGGAAGGCGCTATAAAGAGTATCAATAACTTAGCTCGGCAAAGTCTAGGTGATACACGCGAGGCGGTACGGAAACTTTCATCTCCGGTGACGTTACGGAAAACAAAAACAGGAACGGTGGAACTGTGCAGCTGGAATGATATAAACCCGATTCTTCAACATGCTCGTGATATTGGAATCGCCGCCATTCTGACCGAGACAGGAAGGCGTCCAGACGATCTAGCCCAAGCTGATTTATGCTTCCGAGTGAGTCGTGAGGCTGTCACAAACACAATGCGCCATGGGAAAAATATAACGCGAATTGTGGTTTCATGGGATCATCTGGATAATGGGGAACTCCGTATAACAGTGCGTGATGATGGTAAGCCAACGCTGAACAAAGATAACCGCGCTAAGGGGACCGGTTTCGGGCTTGCTGGCCTAGTGACTGAAGTTACGCGGGTCGGCGGGCACCTTCACTATGGCTCATCATCAGGGCAGGGGTGGACTGTTTCAGCCATTATTCCACAGCAAAAACGTCCATATATTCCTGTGCAGGAGGGAAACGATGATTAACGTAATGATCGTGGACGATCAGCAGCCGACCAGAATGGGTTTTTCGCTCATGGTCATGAAAGATCCTGCGCTTCGCATGACGTTGCAGGCGGGGAATGGACAGGATGCCCTTGATATTCTTGCGGCACTGCAATTACATGGGCAGAGCCTCCCTGACGTCATTCTTATGGATGTTCGCATGCCTGTTATGGATGGGCTCGATGCCACGGCAAGAATCAAACAGTTATATCCTTCAATACGTATCCTGATTTTAACCACATACGATCAGGATAGCTATGCGTTTGGGGGATTGAGCGCCGGAGCTTCGGGATTCTTGCTCAAGGACGTTAAGACTAAGGACCTGTGTCGGGCCATTCACTCGGTGTACGATGGAGACGCCATACTCACACCACGGATTACAAAGGAAGTGATTCGCCGAGGAGTTCCCAACGTCAGCATCAATGCTGACACTCTGGCCATCAGAAGTAAATTCGATTCATTGGGACCTCGCGAATTCGAAGTCTCAGCACTGGTCAGCGAAGGAATGACTAACGCTGAAATTGCTCAGCGTCTCGGAATGCAACTGGAGGCAGTCAAAAAGGCGGTTAGTAGGTCTCTTGCCAAGCTCGATGTCAAAGAACGTGTTGGTATCGCGGTGCTCTGGTATAAGGCCGGAATGCCGAATCTGCAGAAGTGACAGATTCCGTAGAATAACGTAGGGTTTCTGAATCGTGAAGGGCTCGTAGCGGGCGAACCCGTGACGGTCCATGACTGTCCTCGTTTGAATGGCGATCGGCGCGCATCGTGGTACCGCCGACCGGTATTTTCTCACGTGAATATAGTGCCGCTTGCCTCACCTGACAGATGCGGCCTAGCATTCAATGCTTTCTGAGGTCTGATATAGATACGCCGATGGGCTTCGGCTGACCGTATGCCTGACCGTGAACTTATTGCAACTTATTCTCGTCGCAATCTGCCTGACGGCAGACTCCTCGCAATTACGAAGTTCGTCAATGCAAGATACGTGCCTGCGCCGTCAAACGGGAACTTGTTTTCATGTCGAGTGAGACGATTTTTCTCCAATCATGAGGTTGGCGTTTTCGACCATGGATGAGTGTTGCGTTTCGATATAGAACTCGTGTAATGTGCACTACCTATATTACTTGTTGCCAGAATGCTGAACAGTGAATATCGGAAGAGGTTTCAAAATGATGCGGTGAGGGGTTGCAGGCATGACTTGGATGTCGTGATTATTCCAGACCTAGGAATATTCTGAAACATTCTTGTGTCTTAGCAAAGGGAAGAATACGCATGGCGGGCTCGTACGGTGCGGAAGCGACGCAGGGGGAGCGGTACCGGCTTTCCTTCACTGTTGGCGGACTTCTTGCCTCGCAGGGCCGGGCGCTTGCGGAAATGTATCTGAATCATCTGAATCATGCAGGCGGCGGCGACGCTGAGTGTTCTTCTCAAACCGATGTGGGCAAGTCCATTGCCGCGATTCGCCAACAGGTCATCGAGGAAAACGTTCTTGCGATTCGCACGGATTCCGCGAACAGGCGCGTTGTGGCGGAAACTACTAGGCGGCTCAGTGCGCTCACGGTTGGGGAGCTTGCATATATTACGCAATCGTCGGGGAATTCGCCGGCGAAGTACTTAAAAAGCATTATCTTACCGGCAATACGCATCTGGACTTTGAGGATTATGATCGGTTCATTGCGGACAAAGCCACATGGCATCCCGAACTGGAAAACATAAGCGAGGGTACGGCGAAGAAACTCCGGTTCAATCTGTTCAAGGCCACGGTTGAAGCCCACCTGTTCGATAAAAATTCCGACACGGTGGTCTCCTTCCTACCCAGTCCCTCTTTGGCGGATATCCTTATGAAGAGACCAGATTCGTTCGGGTTTTCTCCGATGCGTGAATCATCCTTGTGAGTACGAATGGGGGATAGCATGACCGATTTCATCGCAGGCGTTGAAGCTGCCGATGAGCACCGTGACATTGATGCTGATTTCGCTCATTTGCGCGAGATTATGGAGTCCCTATTACATTTGTGATTACCCGCCTAGGCAGGAGCTTATCGAAGAGTCCTACCAGTATGTGCTGTGCGACATTCATATGGGTGTCTGGTTCAAGGGTGTGCACCGGCAGGACGTATATGAGATTCCGTCGGATGCCATTTGCGAGCTGATTGTCAACGCAAGTGCATCGCAGCTACAACTATTCGAGCATTCAGATTGAGATTTATGACAATCGGCTTGAAATCACCTCGTCAGAGCGCTTGCCGATGGGTAGACCATTGAACGCATGAAGCGGGGCTATTTGAAATATACGTAACGATGCCTTGGCCTCTGCTTTTGAGTACATGGGTATATCGAGCATGAAGGCAGTATCCTGCGTGTGATGCAGAAGGTATGTGATGCCGGATTGCCGGAATCAAAATTCCTTGGCAGCGATACGGATCTGTGCATCAATATCTATCGTAATGGCTCAGAGACAGTTTTCGACGACGGGATTGTGACGGGATTATAACGCGATTCGAATTCTGATGACGCTATTGCAGAGGAAAACCCAGCATCTGAAAGATTTTAGGAACTGATTTTCGATGAGCTCTGAAAGAGGGCATGGGTGACCACTGCGTATACCGTGGCTCTTAAGAAAACGCTGCCGGAAACCTCTGTCGCCCCCGGAACGAGCGGTTGGAAGTGGTGAAGCGTGTGCCGAAGTTCTTCGACAGCGAAGACGCGCCAAGCGCTTCGCGAGACGTCTCAATGCGCACGACGACGCTATTGATTTTCGAGCGAAGACGGTTGCCGGGTTGCTGCAGCTGCTCACGTAATCGCAGGTGGCGAATCCGGCATCGAAGAACAGGACTGTACATCCTTGGGTAAGTGAGCATGCCGTACATGAACAGAATATGTAATCAAGATGCTGGTACGCGAGGATGCGTGAAAGTGCGTGAAGGTGCGCGGACGCATTCTGACGAATTACTAACCTGGAAGCAGATCCTATCTGTTGAAAGCCCGTCGCGCTCGCGAAGAAAACATGGCTCATGGTGAATGCGGATTGGGCAGCGTGCAACTATTCAGGTGTTACTTACGAACGTATATACAGCGTCAATTGGCTTTATTACTATTGCCGTAGGCAAATCCAACCGGATATCTCTGAGCATTCTTCGCAAGCTTATCGAGGATTATCTCGTCAAGGTCAAATCCAAATTTGTCAGATAGCATGATGCAATACATGAGTACATCTGCTATTTCCTCATGAATATGTTCGATATTGCTGTCTTGTGGCTCGTCGTTCCATTGAAAACATTCTAGAAGTTCTGCGGCCTCAATGCTGATAGATTTGGCAAGATTGCCGGGAGTGTGGAATTGAGACCAGTCTCGCTCTGCTACGAATTTACGGATCGCGTTGATGCTTGAATCGGAAATCATAATACGTAAGTGTATGTCGAATCTTTTCTGAAGGCCTCTCTCGGGTGCATAATGAGCATATGACGAAGAGCGCGCTTCCAAAGCCAATCATTATAGATTTGCCGTATCAGAGCATTGATGACAAAACAGAAATAGAGAAAGCCTTTGTCGAGCAATTAGGATACGAGACATTATCTGCTGTTGAGCGTGAGACTTTGCACTATATTTTCGATTACCCAACGGTGTATGTGGTTCATTCAAAGAAGAGGAATCAGCATACTTTACGTCCCGAATATACGGTGTATGTGGGAGAGACGAATAATATTCGTAGTCGAACAATGCAGCATCTGAGGGAAGATCCCAAAACGAGAGCTGATTGGAAGGAATTTCAAGAAAATTTGCAGAGCGACGCTCGTTCTGTGTGGCAGTATGTCATTGGCAATCCGCATTTCAACAAATCTCTGACTTTGGACGTGGAGAACCGGCTGATGCATTATCTTCTTGGCTCTGATGCAGTCAAGAATTTGAACAATCGTCGCACCAATGCGCAAGGCGACTACTATACGCAGGATGAATTCAGCCAGATTTTCTCGGACGTCTGGCTGGAACTGAACCGACAGGATCCGGAACTATTTCCTGCTGAGGAGATTATTCGCGATTCTGCACTTTTTAAAGCATCGCCTTTTCACCAATTGAGTGATGATCAGATAGCTGCGGAGGAATCGATTATGGACGCGCTTTCTGAAGCTCTTGCCGGCTCTGGTGATTCAGCCGATTCCGGTTTATCGAGACTGATTTTCGTGCAAGGCGTTGCGGGTACTGGAAAGACGGTTTTGCTAAGTCACCTGTTTTATCGCATAGCAACAGAAATGGATATCAATGGGCGCATCAATGACGAAGATGATGAAGATATTCTGGAAACCGATTCATCACTAAAAATCAGTAAGGAAGATCGCAGAAAAGCATATATCCTTGTCAACCATAACCAGCAAATGCACGTCTATAACCAAATTGCAAGCAAATTAGGTTTGCAGAAACATTTTGGCGAGGTGGCTCTTAAACCGAGTCAATTCATCAATCGATTTAGTGAGAAAACAACAAGTAATCGAGCTATTGCGGATAAGCCCCGAGGCAAAGCCGATGTAGTGCTTGTTGATGAAGCTCATCTGCTGTTGACGCAGGGTGACCAAGGATACTCGGGCAAGAACATGCTGCATGATTTATTGCGCCGTGCGAAAGTGGTTATTGCGGTATTTGACCCGAATCAGATTTTGCAAACTTCACAGCGTTGGAGCGAAGAGGAACAGGGCATGCTCTTTCCGCAGCAAGCAGAAAGCGACGTGCAAAAAGCTGCTGCTGGCTATAGCGGGCAGTTGGATCGATTTGTGCCATTGAATATGTGGGGTGATCACTATTTGCTAAGTCGCATATGCTTGCATAGGCAATTTCGCATTGCTGCGGATGATGCGACGATTCGATGGATTGATGATTTCGCTGATGGTAAGAGAATAGGTCGTATTCCTCAAGATATTGGGGAGAAGGATAGAGAAACAGGCGAATATGTTCGTGAGCCATTTGAAATCAGAGTATTCGATTCTCCGGTTGAACTGTTTAAAGCCATAAAGAAGAAGGCATATCTAAAGGTTTCAGGCGTTGACGGATGCGGGCTTTCTCGTGTGGTTGCTACGTATGATTGGGAGTATAAGGGCGGCAAAATTAACGATTCAAGTCCCGATGGTCTCTGGAATGTTGAGTTGCATCGCGATGCACAGGGAGTATGGCGCATGGGAGCGGCTCAGGGAATGCCGAGAGGATACGATGCGTTTAATCCTGATGGAAGAGCTGATTATTTCTGTCATCCATGGAATTACGAAATCAAGGTAGGGGATAAGGGTCTTTCCCTAGATGCTGTCTGGGCGGAAAGTCCGCATACGCTTAATGAAGTGGGATCAACGTTCTCTATTCAGGGGTTTGATCTTAATTATGTAGGTGTCATCATTGGACCGTCGGTTACCTATCGCGAAGGGAAAATCGTTTTTAACGAAAAGGCAAGTTGTAATAAACGTGCAGTGAGTAAGAGGAACGGCTCAATCAGTTACGCGCAATCCAATCTGCGTAATGAGCTGAATGTTCTGCTCAAACGCGGTGTGCATGGATTGTATTTATTCGCCGTTGATCCTGAACTGCAGGCCGCTCTCAAAGAAGCTGCCAGTAAGTAATTGCTTGACTGTACTTGATGTTCATCTATGTTCATCTTTGAGTTTATCCAGCCGATGCGTATGCAATGTTGAGCGATACATAACCGTCCGAAAAGAGGCTGTCATGAAGTATGGAATGAGGAAACCCAGTTGGAAGAAGAGCCTGTCCGCGCGTACGAAGGGCCGCGCCACTCGTGCGGTCAAGCGTGCGCTGATCCCCGGCTATGGTAAGAAGGGCATGGGCTGGCTGTACCCCAAGCGCAAACTGTACAACACCGTCTACAAGAAGACCACGTTCAGTCTGTTCGACCTGTTCAAGTAACCAGGGCTAAAGGGGAAAATCATATGTGTTCCAATCCAGGCACGTACGAGTTCCGACTTTTATTAGACCTTCCTCAACAGAGCGCCGTTCCTACTGATACGTTTTCTGCCTTGCGGGAAGTCCATGAATATTCAGCGGAGAACGGCCCGTGTTTCCATACGGCTGCTGAGATGTTTGATTCTCTGGGAATATGACAGGTCCCGCCATGAGAACATTAACGTATGGCGGGATCTGGTCTTGTCGCTGTTGAGCTGTCGGACACTCAGACGAGCATGGCCTCGATGTTGTTGCCTTCCGGATCGTGCACGAAAGCGGCGTAATAGGTCGGTCCGTAGTTCGGCAACCAATGCGTGGTGAACTGACGGAAACGATTGTAGCCGGCGCCGCCTAGCATGCAATATGGGAAACGACGCCGGCCGCAACGACCGGCCAAGACGGACGGAACACACGAAAAGGCGAATCAAACACAGCATGGGCAAGAACGGCACGCAACCAACAACGAAAAACGTCACACCGGCGGTCACCCCATGGGGTAAGAACCGTGTGAAGAACACCGAAACCGGCAATCACGTGCTCATCATGCCGGGCATTGGATACACCGTAGACCGACCGCTGCTGTACTGGGCAGCGCAGGCGCTTGCGGCCAACGGATGGTTCGTGGACCGGCTCGACCTGAAACTGACGGAAAGCGTCGAGTTTCCGGAAATGATCGCCTGCATGGAACGCGTGGTCGACGAATGGCGCAAGGCGGCGCTCGAACATGCTGCCGAATCGGGTGAGGAGCCGCATTTGCTGGTCGTCACCAAATCGCTCTCCACACTCTCATATCCGCATTCCGCAAAACTAGGATTACGTGTGGTGCTGCTCACCCCGGTGCTCAACCCGCCGCCATTCGACAAGCACAAGTCGGTCATTCCCGCGCCGCTACCGGGAACTGCCGGCAGCCCGATGCCGCTAATCTGCGCAGGTGACGCCGACCCATACTACGATGACGCCAAAGCGCATCTGCTCACCGACCATGTGCGCACGTACGCTGGTGCCAACCATTCCATCGAAGTGCCGGACGATTGGCAGACGTCGCTCGACTACCTGAAACAGGTCACGCAGGCCATCGTCGACTACGCCGGCTGAAAAGACCGGGACGGACTATGCGCATCGTATTGCAGAAGGTCGGCGAAGGATCCGTCGACGTGGTCGACGAGACAAGCGGAGAAGTCGACACCACATTCGAACCACAGCATATAGGCATCGGCTATGTGCTGCTTGCCGGAGTGGAAGACACGGACGGAGCGAAACAAATCGACTGGCTTGCCCGCAAAATCGCCAACCTGCGCGTCTTCGAAGACGAGAACGGCAAAATGAACCGTTCCATCCACGACGTGAACGGCAGTGTGCTGTCCATCTCCCAATTCACGCTATACGCGAACGTGCGCAAAGGCAACCGCCCAAGCTTCGTGAAAGCCGGAGCGCCCGCGCACGCCGAACAGACATGGCACGGATTCAACGACGCCCTGCGCGTGCAAGGACTCGAAGTAAAAGAAGGACGATTCGGCTCCCACATGCGCGTGCGGCTCGCCAACGACGGTCCGGCCACCATCATCTTTGATACCGACGAACTCGGCGTCTGACCCAGAACCCAACGTGAAACCCTATATCCGACGATTGTCATAGGGTAAAACGCATGGGAATATGGAACGACCGCAAATTGATCGTCAACTGCCTGCCGTTGACCGAATCCGAACGTGCGCAATTCATACGTGCTGCGAAAGACATACCACAGGAATTCGTCGGCGATTCGACCCAACGGGGAAGCATGAGCTGGACCGCCGCAGTACCGGAGGAGCTCAAAGCCAAAGCCACCGCGGTCATCGGCAACATCGCGCCCGAGGAATGCGCGCAGTGCCCCAAACTCGAATGGCTTCAAACTTGGAGCGCCGGCGTCGACAAATACCAGCGACCCGGCATCCTGCAGCCCGGATCCATGCTCACCAATGCCACCGGAGCCTACGGACAAAGCGTCTCCGAACACATGTTCGCCATGATGTGGGCCATCATGAAGAACCTGCACATCTATGCGGCAAGCAACCCGAATGCCATGTGGCAAGACGCGGGCCGCGCCGTCAGCCCCAACGGAAAAACGGCGCTCGTCATCGGAACCGGCGACATCGGATCACACTTCGCACGACTCTGCAAAAACGTCGGAATGACAACCATTGGCATTCGCCGTAATCCCGCCGTCGAAGCGCCGGGCGTCGACCATATCGTAGGATTCGAGTCCCTCGACGACGTGCTGCAATACGCCGATGTGATCGCCATGTGCGTACCATCCACTTCGACAACGTACCACCTGCTCAATGCGGAACGCATCGCATCTCTCAAACCTGACGCCATCATCATCAACGCGGGCCGCGGCAACGCCATTGAAAGTCAGGCGCTTGCCGACGCGCTCGCGGAAGGACGAATCCGTGGTGCCGCGCTCGATGTGACCGAACCGGAACCGCTGCCGGCCAACTCGCCGCTGTGGTGCGAGCCGAAATGCCTCATCACCCCACATGTGGCGGGAGGCAACCATCTTGAGATCACCGAACGCAGTATCATCTCCATTGCATTAGGCAACGTCCGCTGCTACGCCAACGGTCAGTCGCTCGACAATCGCATGCCCATCAAAAGCTGACGGTCGCGCGTGCGGGGAGACCCGTATGATGGCAGTCGGGAAGAAAGGAAAGGGTATGACATTGAACAAATGGCGTCGTGCGACGGAATGGTTCATGACGGCATTGGCGTTGGTGTTCCTGTTCGCGTATTCGTGGGAAGTTCTGGCGAGGACGCATATCCTGTTGTGTGAAATGGTGATCAACATCATCTGGATGGTGTTCATCGCCGACTGCGTCGTTTCGATCCTGCTGGCAGAAGATAAGAAAACTTGGTTCAAAGACAATCTGCTGATGCTGGTGTCCATCGCATTGCCCGTCTTCAGGCCGTTGAGACTGCTGCGTCTGGTGGCAGTGCTCAACGTGCTCAATCGTACCGGTGGCATGGCGGTGCGTGGGCGCATCACACTGTACACATGCTGCAGCGTGACACTACTGATGTATATCGGCGCCCTTGCCGAATTGGATGTGGAACGTGGGGTTCCGGGCGCTTCCATCACCGATTTCGGTGAAGCGATATGGTGGTCGTTCGTGACCGTCACCACAGTCGGCTATGGCGATTTGTCCCCGGTGACATGGCAGGGAAGATGCATCGCCATCGGACTGATGATAACCGGCGTTGCCCTGATCGGCATCGTCACCGCGACGCTGGCTTCATGGATTGTCGACCGTGTTCGTGACGAGACCGACAAGCGTGCGGATGAGGCGGAATCGGAAACGGAACAGTTGCGCCACAATGTGCGGGAACTGACGGACACCGTCAACCAGCTGCGCGATGATATCGCGCAGCTGCGCAGGCTATAGCGGTTCTCGTGACTGCACCGGTATTATCGGTCGGTTCCACGGTCAACGCGACGGTATCTGTGGGCGTGCTCGAAGCCGCCACCGATTACAAGGGTCAGCGCTCGCTGCCGCGCGACTTCTCCATAGGACTGAAGCAGGGCTCCATTACCAACCAGCGTAGATCGGGCCGCTGCTGGAATCCGAACCGGTGGAACTCGATCCATGGCAGCCGCTCACCAAGCGTTGCCGCTGATATAACCGGTATGGAGCGAAGCCGTGGCTGGGATTGCAGCCACGGCTTTCCTGTTCCGCTGTGCTGATACTCTTTCATAAGAACAAATGTGCGAACGATTGGGGTTCAGTTGGCGGATACTTTGTCATGGCTTTCCGACGAACTACGCAGCGAATGCAGTCAGCCTGTATTGCAGCGTGCCCGTGGAATCGCCAACCAGTGGCGTGCGAAAATGTCGGATCTGCATTGCCTGAACGACTCCGATTCCGACCGCATCACCCTGCATGCCAATATGCGGGGCACCACCTCACCGTCCAGCCGATACGAAGTGCAGGCCACGCTCGATCTCTCCGACGAACTGTTCTTAGCGCGCTACTGCTCCTGCCCCGCGTTCAACGGTTCGCAGCACGGTTATGGCACGTATTCGTCGGCATATTCGCCCAGCTACCGCAACAATCCAAAATATCGCAGTTTCGATGATGATGACGATGAATACGATTATGTCGATGATTATGATGATTTCGGTTCAGGATCGACGTTCGGTCATGTGCAGGACGATGACGAGTTCGATTCGGATCCGGCTGGGGGGCGCCGCTATACGGGCATGTGCAAGCATGTCGCCGCAATGCTGCTGCTGTTTCTTGACCAGCCCGAACGGTTCCGCGGATTCAAGCGAAGTGGCGTGACCTCGCATATCCTATCCGACTACATGCGTGCGCTGGATGCGAAGAATGACAATACCGGTCAAAGCGCGCAGCTTGACGTGCTCAAGCGCATCGTCGACGCGAAAAGCCGTCTCGCCGACGAGCAACGAGGCGTCATTACGCAAGGGGCCACGAAAACAAAACGCAAGAGCGGTTCCATCATAGTGAAACCGGGAAGCGTGCGTCTGGAGCCCACGCTGATCATGAACCGTGAGCTGTGGAGCCTGACGTTGAAAATCGGCTGCGGCGACGCAAGTTATATCATCAAAAGCATTTCCAAATTCGTAGCCGACATGCACAACGGGGCATACGTGTCATACGGACAGAAACTCTCGTTCACCCACACTCCGGACATGCTCGAACCGTTCTCGCTGCAGCTGTTCCGATTCCTGCAAGGTGTTGTTGGATCACGTGCCGCAGCGCAACTGCAGAACAACTACTATTACGCGCCAGACGTGCGTATCGAACGTGAAATCATGCTTACCGATGGGGAATTGTGCGATCTACTGAACCTGTTAGAAGCGGAACCGCAACAGGACTACATCGAAGACGTGCTGATAGCACGTGGGCCGCTGGAAGCTCCCAAGCATGAGGGGCGTGAGAGGGCGCGGCAGCTCACTTCGGATGATTTCGCCCATACGGATGACGCCGCTCCGGGCTATGTCGAAGTGGCCACGCCAGGGGAGTCCAGATCGCATACTATCGCCATATTCGATGGCAATCCGCAATTTCGGTTCATCGCCGAATATGTGAAGGAAGGCGCTTCGTCGGGCGTGCGTATCACGTCGAACCGTACCATCACGGATCGGATTGTTGGGCAGCGGGGCGTGTACCTCATGAGTGCCGAACATAACGGCACTCCGACGGATTCCCATATGAGGCCAGTGAGCGGACTCTTCCGTTGTACCGACAGCATCCTTCCCGCAGTGGACGCGTTGATGACATTGTGCGCGTCGAACGTTAGCGATGGTGTGTTCATTGCGGAAAACGACTGGCCCATGTTCGCACGAACAATACTGCCAAAACTTACCGAAGCGGGCATTGGTTTCGATATTCCGCAGGAAGTCGCCGAACGGATGGGAGTCGACTGCCAGATCGAATTCTACTTGGACCGTGATCTGCAGGGCATCACCTGTGAGGCTGTGGCAC
>ERZ1036470.651-NODE-651-length-13820-cov-6.590992_pt1 | contig 13820 bp, 10 predicted proteins | sample MGYA00514232_ERZ1036470 | MGnify/ENA primary metagenome ERZ1036470 (study PRJEB33795, sample SAMN09464898) | human gut metagenome | isolation source: Bloodstream | host: Homo sapiens | place: USA: Stanford, California | collected 2016-02 ... | reverse complement strand
CAATAATTTTATCTCTTAAATCAATGATAAAATGTCTAGATTGTTCCATAAAATTTGCATTTTCGTCATTTTCTTTAAGTATTTTTTTTAGCTGCTCGATCCATTCTGAATTTTCTATTTCAAGAATATACCTTTGATATCTTCCAGACTCAAGGGTTTCACTTGTCAATAAAATATCTTTATCAAAACAATCTGCCGTTGTTATCTTTACCGATTGATATTTTGTGAACTTAATTTTGTAGCGCTGTTCATTAACATCGTCAAAATCTATAGTTACTGTATTTTTCTCAACGATTATTTCATCTAACGGCACATTATTAATTATAAATGATTTGTCGATTATTTTAGTTATCATTTTTCACCTCACTCTTATGGATATTCCACCATTCATAGTGGTAAACTTCCAAGCAAGCTCTTTAGCTATACTTGGCGTTAACGGATTTACCCAAGTTGCATTTATTTCACTCATTCCAGCTTGCTTAAAAGCATAAAGCCTACGATTGTCCAGCGTAAAAATCTTTCCACCCTGTTTAAACACTCTTATATCTGGAACACTGTCTTTCGTAATAGAACCATTTTTCAATCCGGTTATCATATCATCTACCGAGCGTCCGTCACTAAAATTTCGTCCTATGCTATCTTGAGTATAATAAATATCATTAGGATCAAGTTGGCATGTATTATGCACCAACACAGCTTTTTCTGTTACATAATAGGTATGGAAATCTTCAACTTCGAAGTTATACGTAGTTTCGGCTTCGGCAAGCTGTTCCGCCTCTACCTTCTCTATTATAGCCTCTTTTCCATTAGAAAGCAATAGTTTGTCGGAAGTTTTTAAATTCCTCGCTTCCACGAAGCCAATGCCTAACACATAGAACGGGTGTCCGCCAGTACAGACGATCTCTTCTCCCTCGACAAAGACATGGTACCATTCTTTCGTCTCGTTTCGGAATAATCTAACCACAGGCTTCCAGTCGCTTTCGCCCGTTTCTTCGTCGTAGGCTCATACCATATCCCCGACTTCAATTTCCTCTATCGGTTTATGGCATTCCTCGCCGTCTTCATTTCGACAAAGCACCAACGTCCCCGCGATAAAGCACTGCGGTCCATTACAGTTTCTTACCGCCGCAACCGCCTGACTGATACCGAATGTCGCCATCGCTATCGCCATGCTTATTGCTACTGTCTGTGACCAGTTCTCGTTTATGTAGTCTGCAAATCCTTCCCAGAACTCTCCGCCGTTTTTCTTTCGACTCCAGCCGCTTATCGCTCCGCCTATACACAGCGATACTCCAGCTCCTATATAAGTAAAGGATGGTAGAAAAACCACCATCCCCCACTTACCATTTCCCAATATTTGTTATTTATTCTGATTTTTTAGACACAAAAACACATAGTGATGAAGAACCACTTTTAATATCTACACCAGAATCAAAATTTAGTTCAGCCTGGTCATTTTCAGCATAATCTTCTTCTATATATCGAATTATGCAGCTTGCGAGATAAAGCAATTCTTTCTTTGTTCCGAATATTTCGACATGCTTCTCCGTTTCCGACTGGAAAACTTCTAGCTCGTTGTCGCTAAAATCTGTTTCATTTAAAAATTTTTTGTAGTTAAACAATCTTATTTCCTCCAATATAAATGAATATTTGTCAATGCATGCTTTTGCCCTGGCATACCAAATGGTTTTGCATAAGTTTCTAAATTCAAATGTACTCCTGCATTTTTTACATGCGGTCTTGATAAGTCTATATCAAATCTAACTATTTTTCGGGGATCAGAATTTGAAATCAAAATGTTTTTATTTACTATACCATTTTTATCAACATAGTAACTTTGATTTGGTCCCAAATGTTGTTCTGCTCTTATTAATGCGTCATCTACCGTATCTACCCATTCCGTCGTATTACAAACATTATGCACCAACACTTTACAATTGGAAACATAATAGGTATGGAAATCTTCGACTTCGAAATTATATGTAATTTCGGCTTCGGCAAGCTGTTCCGCCTCTACCTTCTCTATTATAGCCTCTTTTCCATTAGAAAGCAATAGTTTGTCGGAAGTTTTTAAATTCCTCGCTTCCACGAAGCCAATGCCTAACACATAGAACGGGTGTCCGCCAGTACAGACGATCTCTTCTCCCTCGACAAAGACATGGTACCATTCTTTCGTCTCGTTTCGGAACAATCTCACAACGGGTTTCCAGTCGCTTTCGCCCGTTTCTTCGTCGTATGCCCAGACCACGTCCCCGACTTCGATTTCTTCTATCGGTTTATGATATTCCTCGCCGTTCTCGTCTTGGCAAAGTACCAGCGTTCCCGCGATAAAACATTTCGGGCCATTACAGTTTCTTAATTAAAATATATAACAGTCGCTTAAGAGTAAATCTCAAACGACTGTTGATCGACTGAATATATAATATTATAATACTACATTTCCATTCATTCAGTTATATGATTTAATGTAAAAACGATAATTACTTGAAACGACTTTTATATATTCCCCACTATTAATAAAAATAAGAAGGATCTAAATTAAGTGACTTAAGATAATCTATATGTTCTCTTTTAAGTTTTGCATGACATAGAGCTACATAAATTTCACTGCAATTACGCTTTTTTGCAAGATCTAATAAAGCATAAAAAACCTTATCCGTAACATTTCTTTCCGTAATGATATAGTACTTTGCATCAAATAAAATATTCCTCATATTTTTATGGAATTTTGATTTATTAATTACAGATAGAAATACTTCTTCTTCTATATCACTATTTAACTTTTCAAAGTAGCCTTCCAACTCATAAGATTTTGCCAATTCCGATTCATATGATTTATCAGTTAAAGCACGTTTAAAAATAGAATTTATAGATAAAGTTTCATTTACAGCATTATTTTTTCCTTTCATGGCCATACCTTCCCAATAATTTTTACTATATAATCCCAATTATCTTCGACCACAGTTTTAGCTATACCCGTTAACGCCGCATGACTTGAATTTACTGGTAAGCCTGATAAACCTACTGTAGTATCGAATCCTTTTCCTATCACGTGCGCATGAGGGGTATTATGACTAACTCTGCCTAATCCTTCACCGGGTCTTACTTCAACTTTAATTCCCCTATCTTTTAAAGAATATTCTTTATAGGTTGCTGTTCTATTTGCGCCTTTATTTGTACCAATTCCTAAAGGATCGCAATCATTATGCACCAACACAGCTTTTTCGGAAACATAATAGGTATGGAAATCAGCAACCTCGAAGTTATATGTCGTTTCAGCTTCGGCAAGTATTCTCACCTCTACTTTCTCTATTATAGCCTCTTTTCCATTAGAAAGCAATAGTTTGTCGGAAGTTTTTAAATTCCTCGCTTCCACGAAGCCAATGCCTAACACATAGAACGGGTGTCCGCCTGTACAGACGATTTTTTCTCCCTCGACAAAGACATGATACCATTCTTTCGTCTCGTTTCGGAACAGTCTCACGACGGGTTTATACACCAGCTTGCCCGTCTCTTCGTCATAGGCAAGCACTTTGTCCCCGACTTCGATTTCCTCTATCGGTTTCAACCCTGCTTCCGTTTCTACCAGCGTGCCTTCCTTCCGTTATCGTTTCGTTCGTCATTCGATTGGTTTCATCATAGGTATATGACGAAACTCTCGACTCCCAACACTCACATTGAATATTGTAGAGCGAATATAAAAAAAGGCTGTCGCAAGTTAAAAAACAGGCGACAGTCTTTTAAAAAATTAATTATTAATTAGGTTGTAATTTTAAATAGCTTACTTGTTTTGAAAAAAGCCCTCTTCATCACAAATAACATCCATTGATATTGAATCATCTGATAAATCGGGACCAATATCGAAGTTAAGATTATCATAGTCACAATCTCCGCTTTCTAAGTAATCTAAAATCTTATCCACTAAATACTTTAATCCTTTTTTATTTCCGATAATGGTTATATGAGGTTTAAAGTTCATCTTATATTTTTCAACAAAATGTTCTGGGTTATAAACTGATTTTAAAAATATCTCATTTACTTCTTTTTTATTATCAAGCATACTCACTTCCTCCATCTTAAATGAATATTCGTTAAAGGCTTTTGATTTGACGTCCCAAACGGTTTCTCATAAGTTTCCAGATTTATATGGGGTCCTTTACGTTGCACATGGTTTGACGTTGGATCAATATCATACCGTGCCGTTTTAAGACCATTACTGGATACTTTAATATTAGTATCCTTATAATTGGACGCATTAGGGCCAACATGCTGATCTGCTATTTGTTTTGCTTCGTCATATGTATCCACCCACTGTTCATTTGCCCCACAATTTTTATTATGAACGCAAACGCTATATTCGCCGACATAATAAGTATGGAAATCTTCAACCTCAAGGTTATAGGTCGTTTCGGGAGAGGAAAGTTCTTCCACCTTTACCGACTGTATTATACCATATTCGCCGTCGGAAAGCAACACTTTATCTCCTACTTTAAGATTGCATGCCGATACCCACTTTTCGGAAAGCCCCGTATAGCTTGCGTGCTCTTGTTTCTCTCCAATCTCGCGGTTTAACGTATTCTTCGGCAAGTAGTATTTATGCCCCGGCGTTGAGGTGATTGTTTCTATGCTTCCGCCGACCGAAACAGATATAGTACACCATTTCAGGGTTTCGTTTCGGAAAAGCTTCACAACAGGTTTCCAGTCACTTTCGCCCGTTTCTTCGTCGTAGGCCCACACCATGTCCCCGACTTCAATTTCCTCTATCGGTTTATGGCATTCCTCGCCGTTCTCGTCTTTGCAAAGCACCAACGTCCCCGCGATAAAGCATTTCGGCCCGTCACAGTTTTTTATCGCTGCTGCTGCCTGACTGATACCGAATGTCGCCATCGCTATCGCCATGCTTATTGCTACTGTCTGTGACCAGTTCTCGTTTATGTAGTCTGCAAAGCCTTCCCAGAATTCTCCTCCGTTTTTCTTTCGGCTCCAGCCGCTTATCGCTCCGCCTATACACAGCGATACTCCTGCTCCTATTACCGCTCCGATATATAGTTCTCGGAACCCCGGCACCATTATAGCCAATACTGTCGCCGCTACAAATAGCCCTACCGCCAATCCCTTTCCTAAAGAGCTCTGCCAAAATGCATTCCATTTCCTTACAAACAGATCCCACTTGCTTAGCGCATCAGGATCATATACCAGTGCGATGGTCGGTTCTATCGTATATCCATTATATACTAAATCGACAGGATTTGTCAAGCTCAACAGATACAGATTCAACCCGTAAATAACCGCCGCATTCGCCAATGCCGTTTCCGGATTAGCCGGGCTTATGTATTGTTTCATCAGCGGCGAGTAATACCTTCCGCCTATATAATACAATCCGCTTTCCGCATCATAATACTGCGATTTCCAACGGATAGGATTGATATTGCCGATAAACCCGGGATCCGTATATTCGTCTCCGTCAGGCTTCATTACTTTACAGTTTCCCCATGCGTCGTATTCATAGCGCGCTACTTCCTTGTTTTCTTTCAAGATCGACAACACATTTCCCTGCGCGTCTTTCAAATACAAATATTGACCGTTTCTCATACAAAAGCCTACGATTCCTTCCAGGTCGTAAAGGTATTCGATATCGTTTTTTTCCGTGGGGAGATATTCCGGTGCGCTTCCTTCATAACGAGGTTTATATTCGTATTCGCTTTCTCCCAGCAGCTTTCCTCCGTCATAGTTGTATTGGATTACTTTTTTTCCTATTGTTTTCTTAAAGCGCTGCCCTTGGATATTATACGAATACGTTGCATCTCCAAAATTCTTCAGCAGATTGCCGCGTTCCCATTTCAGGCTCACTCCGTCGTAATCTACACAGTTGCCGAAACTGTCATAACTAAAAGAGTTTACTTGTGAACCCTCTCGGATTTCTTTCAACCTGTTATACAAGTCGTATGCATAGTATTTCACGCTATTTCCGCACGTTTCCGTAGAGAGTCCGCCATGCTTTTTATAGGTATATTCCCGGCTGTGGCTTCTTCCTATTGCTTCACTCTTCAATCTGTCGCATCGGTCATAGGTATAGTACGAAGTCCTTGCTATCGGCCCATCACCCGTTTGTTGCCGGGTGAAACTTTTTATCCTTCCCCGCTCGTCATAACCATAGCTATAAGTATAATCTTTCTCATCTTCTTTCTCCTTATTTAGCGTATGCGTAATCGTTTCTTTCAACGTTGTTCCTTTTCTATAGACGTTTTCCGTAACGATATTTATTAATGGAGATAAATTATTGCTTGCCTGCAAAATGCTTGTTTTTGTCTTTATACGACCTAATTCGTCGAACACATAATCCACGATGTTTCCATACTCGGTTTGCCAATTTGAATACAGATGACTTAATGTTCTCGTTATTTGCGGATTCATCAGCACTTTCGGATCATCGGTTATCTGTGTTATCGTCTTATAAAATGCTTCATCTACGGCAGTATATGTCACCTCATTGTTCCCGGTCATTTTCACGGCAAAATCATTTGTTGCCATCTGTGAATAGTCGTCCGTCGTGTATCCCGTGCAATTATTTCGGTCGTCGTAAGTATAAAAATAGTATCGTTGTTCGCACGAATCCCTCAGCCACGTTACTGCCGCCGCACCTTTGCTCTCGATTATATCCGGCTGCTCTACATCACCCTGCCGCGCAAAAGACGCAGATTCCGACAGTTCGTTTCCTCTTTGTAAGTTTATTGTGACCGTTCGACCATAGTTATCCAATTTTATTTCTGTTTTATCCGCACTTCCTCCTCGATACTGCCACTCCGTTACTGTATTTGCCGCATAATCTATTCTCCTCGACGTCAACTCTTGAGAGCTTGTCCCCTCAACCAGATAGCTCGCTGCGAGGTTGCCGAACTTGTCGTATTCAAACTTATATCCGTATCCTGTCGAATCTTCCGTCGGAAATACTTTCCACAGTCTTCCGTTTTCATCATATTTCAGACTGTTTTGTCCGCCCACATCGTTTTCGATACCGGCATCGTTTTCTACGCCGTCTAATCTGCCTTTACTATTATCGTAGTGATATGTAGTAGTCAACATATTTAGAGCCGTCTCCGCGTTTCCGTTATACTTCACCTGCGTAACATTTCCGAAAAAGTCATAGCAGGTTTCCGTTTGACTGACGGCACTGGTTTCCGTCGTTTTTTCGGCCGCCGTCGTGATTTCATAAATAAGCTTTTCTGTAGTTTTTGGGTGCTGAATAATTTTTTTACAGAGAACTCCGTCAGCGTCGTATTCATATACCGTTTCCGTTTTGTATTCGTCCCGCTCTCTTCGTATCTTGCCTTTATAGTCCACATAAGTCGAAGTGCAGGATTTCGTTCCACCCTTTACGGCTTCCGTATATTGGCATATTCCCGAAAAAGCTGTTCCGTCCGCGTCTTTGTTGAAATACACTTCCCCGTAAATATGTACGCCTCCGTCAGGGGATTGTGTTTCCTGATAAAACTGCGCCCGTCCTTTTGTATCAAGCTCTAAGGTAAACTCCTTTCCTTGCCCGCACAGTTTCACTTCGCTTACTTTATACCTTTGCGTATTATCGCAGAGCGATAACGTATACCCTTGACCGTTATATCGGCTCAAATACGTTGCCTGTAAATCCTTTTCCGTCATATAGCAGTTTCGGTCTATATCCCTTACCGTATAGGTACTGGCTCCCAGATAAAGAATTTTGATCTGCGTAATCTCATCCAAGGGTACATTCTCCCCTTCCCGGTTCCCGACGCAGAACCGAACCAACGGGCTATAGTAAAGGCGCATGTCTCCGATTTTATAAGTCTGCACTCCCGACAACTCTATTTCTATGTTTTCTATATTGTTGCCTGAAATCCGGACGGGAATTGCCACCAACTGCCAACTGTTTACGGCTGTATTATCAATCGTCACGCGGCCTTCTTCCGTAACCGAATCTTCCGAATCCGGATACGACACTACCTTGATTTTCGCTTCACAATTTTCCGACGTTGCTTTAGAAAATTTCAGCCAAAAACTGCAAATATAATATTTATAATCGGGGCATTTCTTTTTTCTGTAGGAGATTACTTCCGATAAAGTAATAACGTTATCCGTAGATAAAACTTCGTTACTCATTACCCAATACACCTTTTGGTTGTTAATTCTTTCCGACGAGCTGCCTTCGCTCATCATACGCACCCCGGGCTGTTTTTCAAGCGTCCGCAAATCGTTTATATCACCACCGTTCGCTTCCAATATAGATGTGGTAACGCCGTCGGGGTTGAAAGAGTATAACAATTGAATACCTTTTTCATTGGTTACAACCGCCGAAGCTTTATTAAACGCAAAAGTATTTTTACTTTGAACATTCTCCGCCGACATACAAAGAGCAGCAGACGAAATTTGGGCGGTGCCGCCAACCGATGTTTCGTTATCGATAACCCCGGTGCTCACTTCCGTTAGCGCGCCGTTTGAATAAGTAAATTTAAGCGCAGATTTATCAAGCTTCGACGCTACATACGTCATCTTTCGGCTCTCGGCGTCATACGCAAAATGAGAATTGCCTCTCTCGTCGAGGATATCCACCAGCATGAAATCCACGCCGACCTCTTGATATACATAGGTCAGCGAATGTTTCACTTCTTCGCCTTCTCTACAGCTCATGGTTTTCAATAAACCCGTCGTCTGATCGTATTCCAGCGCAATCACGTTGTTTTTATTTCTGTCGTCATAAATCTCGGTAAGCTGTCCTTTGTCGTTATAGTTAAACACCTTAATCATTTTTGCGTTGTCGCCCGAAATCGTCCTTACAAGCCTTCCAGCCTCGTCAAAGACCATCTTGTTTCCGAAATCGTCGCTGATTATTTTTTCGGTCCCTTCAAAGGTAAGGATTAACCCTAAACCGTCGGTATCATAATATCTTATCCCGCGCTCTCCTGCTTGAAACGCATGTAGACGACCGGCTCCGTCGATATAAAGATAATTACTCAAATTCGGAAGAACGTATTGCTGAACATTCAGCTTAAAGCCTTTTCCCATACCCGTTCGAATGTAAGTTTTCGCATCCCCGAGGGTTGTCCTCTCATCAAACAACGAATTATACACATGGCTCACCGCTATTTGATACGTATTGGCTCCCATACTTAAATCCGGATGCTCAAACAACAGTCTTTGCTTAAACAAGTTTACGGAAGCCGCGCCGGCACCGCAACCGTATTTCAACTCCGTTTGATTCTTTTTGCTGCCATCTGCAAGGTCTTCCAGCACGGTAACCCCGACTTCCGTCGTTTTCGTTATTCCTTTTTCCGTGTAAGAAACAATCACCTTTTTATCAAGCACAGATAATTTTTTCGGAGTTACGGTATAATTCGAGACGTTCCAATTCGTATTATCTTCGTAATCGGCTCTTACGACCATTCCCGTCTTATCGAAACCATCGCCTTCTTTATATACCGTTTGATTCGGCGGCGTAACGACAGTGATCCCCTTTAGGGGACCACCATCCGTTACGGTAATAGGAAACGTTACTGTCGCCAAATAAGCGTCACGAGTATAAGAAACCGTTATTTTCGGAGACTGCATCGACAACTGACCTGTAGGACTATAAGTATAATCCTCCACCAATTCGGAAGTATCGTTATTATAAAAAACCCTCACTTTCATTCCGGTTTTATCAAAATATCTTCTTTCTTCATACGTCAGCTTATCTGGCATTTGTTCTATCTTAATCCCAGCCAGGGATTTGGCTGCGACCTCGAGCCATAAAAGATTACTTTTAGTAATATCCCCTACAGAGTAAGAAATTGTTATTGCTTGCAATCCCGCCGAAAGCGGTCCCGTAGGAGAATAGGTATATTGTGTAATTATTTGACTCGGGAGATTAAAATATTCCGCAGAAACTTTCAACCCGGTGCTGTCAAAAGTTTCGCCTTCCACATAGGAGTTTTTTACCAGTCCGCCAAGTAAAAGATGTATATCGCTCAAAAGCATCTCATAGTACTTAGTAGGATCAAGATCCCTAAGACAGTTACAAATATCTTCAAATTTTGATTTTATTTCATTAATGGGAAACTCATTATAAACAACTTCATTTAACCAATGCTTAAAACAGGACACCAACTCTCGTCTAAATATTTTTTGTTGACTTTCCGGAATCTCTCGTCCTAAATCGGCCGCCACTTGAATAATATCTTTATCTTCGAAATAGTTTCCCGAAGAACGCAGTGCCTCAATCGCTTCTTCATAGGCGGGTACGATATTGTAGTTCTCCGCCATACTTACAGCCAACTCTGTACTTGTAGCAAAAGTTTTCAGCACAAAGTCCACGGCTTTATCTTGATTCCCCGTATTCGTCACCATCCATGAATATCCATTAAGACCTACGTCGTTATTAAACGGACCTGATTTCGGAAGCGGTGCAACCCGCCAATCGTTTCCCCATCTTCCGGTAATTGCTTTGAGGGTAGAATACCACCAACAACCTCCTATAAATGCAGGCACGCCTTCCATAATCGCGCTATACAGTAATCCTTGGACATCCTCTTCCCCCAAATTTGATGGATATATAAATTCGTCATCATAAAATTCTTTTAGGTATCCCATAGTTTCTTTAATCCCGACGACATCGCTATTTCCCGATTCATCCAAATAACAACGTCCTACAGAATCCAAGCAAATTTCCATATCCAAACATTGTAAAGGGGGTAACAGGTATTTACCTTTCTCTCTCAGTCGTTCACCAAACTGACGCAACCCGTCCCATGTACTCAAATCGTCTGCGCTTAATTCTTCTTCATTAAGGATGTCTTCTCTATAGTAGAGGACCGCAGGCACGCTGGAAAATGGAACGCCGTATATTTGGTTATCGTAAGTAACCTTTTCCATTTTATAAGGTATAAAATTAAAAGGTATGCCCGATTGATCAATATAGTCCTTTAAAGGTACAAAAGAAGATAAAAATTCCCCAAGGTAAGACTTAATCTTTTCGTCAGTTAAAAGTACTATATCGGGCGGATCCCCTGATTGCAATGCCCCGTTAAGCATATCATCAAATTCGGAGTATGCTATTGCTGTAATTTGTACGTTAACATCGGGATCCACGTCCCGTTTATAAATTTTAACCGCTTCGTGTGCGGCTTGGACATAATCCCCATATGCCCATATTCTGATAGGGTCACTATAATTTGCCATAATTTTTCCTTTGCTACTATTATTATTTTTTAGAAAATCACCGCAGCGGAATGATTTCCCTGCTTTGTTATATGTTATAATATATATATTTTTTCGGTTTCCCTCTAGAATGAAAACCGTTATCGTGTAAAGGCGGACTCTTTATAATCCCGTCCGCCGTAGGACAGCGCTTTTTATAATTCCCTCCGCCCCGCCCGCTCGATAGCTATTTTTTCGTTATTTTCTTTTTATTTCATACGTTTACTTGCCGCGACAATTTTATCAATTCCTCGATTTTTTCCGAAACAAACTGTAAATCCGCCTCTATCCCCGCAGACTTGGCATATTCCGATATCTTATCCAATACATACGCTTTCTTTTCCTTTCCGCTGTATTCTATAAACTTCTCCGCTTCCGTGATCAATTCAGGCAATTTCTCCGCTATTTTTTCTCGGCTCATCAATGATTTCATTTCTTTTATCGCCTTGATGAATTTTACCCCCAGCGTCAGCAATGCCGCCACACAACTTAACGTCGTCCCTACCAATGACAAGATATACTCCATGTTTTCCATACGCTCCTCCTTTCTCTGTCTTTTTACCTTTATCGATATTGGTTATACTAATATTATCACATATTTATTGGTCTGTCAAGTGTTTTGCGACATTTTTTCCAATTTATTCCAATATTTTTTCTTGACTTATAGGGTTGTTTCTGTTATACTTACTGTATCTTATCATAAAGGTGACGTATGAATAACATTAAAACGGCGAGAAAAGCAAAGGGCCTGACGCAAGTCGAGCTCGCTCAAAAGGTTGGCGTGACGCAGGGGAATCTGTCCGCTTGGGAGACGGGACGCTGGGAGCCTGAAATGGACGCCTTGAAAAAGCTCTGTGAAGTTCTCGAGTGTTCCGCCGATTTTCTGTTGGGGCAGGAAGCGCTTGCCAAAAACGCGGGCAGCGTCAATAATATCTATTTTCATTTGGCTAAAGAAATGGAAGAAATGCAGTTGCCCGAAGAAGATATCGCTAAAATATTGGAATTTGCGCGATATATGAAAGAAAAGAACGACAAGATCGGAAAATAGACAACTTAGGGGGAACCTTCGCTTTGCTGTACGATAAACGCGCGCTATATACCCTCCTGGAACAAAAGGAAGCTTCTTTGGAATTTAAGGACGAGCTGCCTTTAGACGTTAAATACCTTGCGATACGGGAAGGTATCGAATTAAAATTCTGTTCTTTCGACAGCGACTCTATAGGCGCCGTTCTCTATAAGGATACCTTCAGCGCGATATTAGTCAATTCCAATAAATCTCCCTTCGAGCAAAGATTTGACATCGCGCACGAACTTATACACTTTTGGTTTCATCCTTCTAAAACCTCCTTCAGCTTTCAAAAACCTCACTTGAGGGACAAAGAAAAAGAATGGCAGGCAAACGAAGGCGCGGCTCAGCTCCTGCTTCCTTATCTGGATTTTATTCCCCGATTTGTGAAGGCGGCCAGATTCGTGGAAGAAAATCACGAACCTTTGGAAGAAGTCTATTCGGAACTGTCCAAATTTTATAAAGTTGCGCCCATCGTCGTGGATTACAGAATCCGCAACCTTGAGTCGGAGATACTGCAATATATCAACGGCGTTTGTATCGAAAACGTTCTTCTCAATCATCTTTCCGTCCGCTTTGACAAAACCAAACAGCCCGTCATTTACAAATCTTTGATTCAAAAAGCTTTCTAGATTTTTCGCTTTTAATAGAAACTCCTTCGCTTACAGGCTTTGTAAACGAAGGAGTTTCTTTTTTATATCATAGAAATGCCCCATGTATGCAATTACTTAAACCGAGAAAACGTAAAAAATACGTTCGTTAAACACATGGTTCCTCTATCTTCAGTTTTTATCTCTCCGATATATACCCACAAAATGGAGAATTCTTAGAGGGAATTTATTATTTGGTTTTCACGTCTAAATCTTTTGACAAACATTCAAGCAACATAACCAAAAAATGCAATTTTACCTTTTCTTGACATTTTGAGTGAATAGCTTATCTCGAAAGATTCTTTATTTTCCGAAAATCAAATCAAACATTTGTTCGCAAAAACGTTGTTAAAGACTTTCTTTTGCCTCTTAGAAAAGAATTTCATTTCTTCTTGGTACATTCCTCATCTTAACTCTTTTATGCGCCTTAAATCGAAAATTTCGCATTCGCTATTTTTCATTTCTACAAAAGCTTTATCTAATAGCTCAAATTCTCCCGTTAAAGCATAAAAAAATCTCTAAAAAGTTGAGGTTTTTTAAGTTTGGCGTGTGCTTGTCTTTGATACAAGTCGGCGGCTTTGCTGTCGGGCGGCGGCTGGCGCCGCCCGACACCCTCGCGCTTCGCGCTCGGGCGCCGAAGACAAGCACACGCCTTTTTAACCTAACTGATTTGATTTATCCACAAAAATTCCCTCTCGCAACGATCCGCTTCTGCCCCTGAAAAAATCGCTCAAATTCTTCAAATGAGTGTTAGGCGTGCGCTTATCTTTGATACAAGTGAAGCTATCTACCGACTCAACTTCGGCCTTTCACGGGCGGGGCGGCGCCGCTGAACCGCTTGGCATCCGCCCCGCTTTCCCGTTTCAGAAATCCGAATTTTTCTTTCGTCGCATTACGAT
>ERZ1036470.650-NODE-650-length-13830-cov-3.883267_pt1 | contig 13830 bp, 8 predicted proteins | sample MGYA00514232_ERZ1036470 | MGnify/ENA primary metagenome ERZ1036470 (study PRJEB33795, sample SAMN09464898) | human gut metagenome | isolation source: Bloodstream | host: Homo sapiens | place: USA: Stanford, California | collected 2016-02 ... | reverse complement strand
GTCCAAGCGAACGTAACGTCGGTGTTCGTATAACCGCCGTTCTCTGCGCCCGCAAGCACGCCGTCCGGTGCCGGCTGTTCGTAGGTAAACTGCGCGATCACCGCGTCGATGCCGGTGCGGAATTCGTCCGTCAGCGTTACGCGGTAAATACCGCTCGTGCGGAAACGGTAGGAAAGATTATCCACCGAAACAGCCTTGCCGTAGTCGTCCGCCGTCAGAACGATCCACGTCTTACCTCCGTCCGTAGATTTTTCGATTACGAGCGTCTGCAAACCCGCATACTTGTCCGCGCTGTCCGTAACGAAAATTTCAAAGGTCTTGTCCTCCGCGTTCTCCGCGCCTTCGATTTTCGGATCGTCCAGCGAGAGATACAGTATAAATTCCTCCGATTTTCCCGCATGGTTCACAGCCTGCACGATGTACTTGCCGCTCTTGTTCAAAAGATAGGTTTCGTCGCGTTTGAGAACGGAGAGTAAGTTGCCCGCGTCGTCATAAACATAGAACATAGCCATTTCGTCGAATTCATCGTAAACGGAAACGCTTACGACGTCTTTCAAACGGTATTCGCGGTCAAACGTAACGGTGTTTTTGCCGCCCTCACCAAGCGCGTATTCGAGCATCGGAACGTCGCGCACCACGATGAGCGTGTAAATACATTCGTTGCCGTAGGCGTCGGATACGGTGAGTTCGTGAACGCCTTCGGTATCGTACACGAGTCCGCTCACAAGTTCGCCGTCCACCGTATAAATCACGCCCTCGTTGAACGTGATCGAGTTGGCGAGAATGGTTTTCCCGTCCGAATAGCGGTACAGGTTCTGCCCTTCTCCGATTGGCGAGATTGCCTTTTCCCAATAGTAGTAGCTTTCGATACCGACGGCCGCATACTCTGCAACAACCTCGTTCAGCCTTGCCTCGGTAAAGTACGCCACTTCGGTGTCGGGATCGCCGGATTTCTTGTAAATAAAATACGTTCCGTTGACCGCGTTGGCGGCGTCCTTTTCGTCCATAGGGATACCCGTATCCCAAGCCGCATTGTTCCATTCGCCCGTGCGGACGTAGCCTTTTTCGCGCTCACAGGCAAAGGCAAAAGCATTGTCGTAGTTTTCAAACGAATAGGCGTTCCCGTCTTTGTCCGTCGCTTCCCAATATTCCTGTTGCAAGGTCTGCGTGGGTACGTTCACGGTCGTTGCGGTAAAATCGCCCGTCCAGACGTTGCCTGCGGCGTCGGTGCATACGACGTGATATGCGCCTGTATCGACGGTGTGAATGATTGCGCCTTTCGCGTAAGGTACGCCGTTGATTGTAACGCTTTCGACGGGTGCGAACACATTCGCATCGCCGTCCGTCCAAGTAATCGTAACGTCGCCGTTCGTCGTGCCGTCCGTAACGTTGTTGAACGTCAGCGGCTTGTTCGTGCGGTCGATGACGATCGTGTATTCGCCCGTGGAAAGCCCCGCAGAGTCCTCCGCATAGAATACATACTTGCCGGGTTTATAGAACTCCGTTCCCACAGTGTATGAAGTAAAAGCATTGGAGCCGGGTTGCCTGACGTAAACGCCTTTCAAATTCGTATCCGAGGACGTAAATTTGATATGCCCCGCGTTCGTGTAGCTGCCGTTTGAAACGGGCGTATCGTCCGCATAGAGTTGGGCGGCGGGAATACTGCGGTTAATGGTGATCGTGTAAGTGTCCGATTGATTGCCGCTCCTGTCCCTCGTATAGAAATAGTATGTCCCGACTGCCGTAAGCTGCGTTCCGCTCGTGTAGGATTCGTAACTTGACGAACCGGGTTTCTTCACGTAGGTTGCGGAAACGCCCGATACATTGTCCGACGGTACGAACTTGATATAACTTGCGTTTGTGTACGTACCGCTATTGACGATATTCGCTCCCGCATAGAGCATACCCGTGGGTTTCGTCTTATCCAACGTTATGCTGTAATACGCCGAAGTGTTTCCGGACTTATCTACCGCATAGAAAGTGTACGTTCCCTCGGTTGTAAGCTGGCTGCCGCTCGTATAAGTGGTATAATATGAATAGTTCGGCATTTTGACGTAGGCGGACGAGATACCCGAAACGCTGTCGCTTGCCGTGAATTTGACATAATCTGCCGCCGAATAGTACCCGCTTGCAACACTCGTCGTTCCCGAATATAGCGTGACGGTAGGCGTTCCCGTATCGTAGCAGACTTTGTATTCGTCCGAAACATTGCCCGCTCTATCTGTCGTCCTGAAATAGTACCAACCGTTCGTTCCCGACAGGCTCGTGCCGGACGTATAACTTGCCCATGTGCTGCTGCCCGGCGTTTTGTATTGCAGATAGGATACTCCGCCCGTGTCCGTTGCGGTGTAATAGAACGGCTTATTCGTATAGCCGCCGTTGGCGACGGTCGTGCCGTTCGACGTTACTTTACCGACAGGCTTCACCGTGTCCAGATATACGCTGACAGTCGTACTTGTGTTTTCCATATAGTCGCGGGCATAGAAATACCATAATCCGTTGTTTGCGTCCGTTGCCGCTACGGTATAACTCGTCGCATAGCTCGTGGAATAACTGCTCGACGTCGGGCGTTTATAACGAATTGCGTCAAAGTTCGTATCCGACGCAGTATAGACGATCTGCTTGTTGGTATAGCTGCCGCTCGAAATCGTATTACCGCCCGCTTTCAACGTGTAGGTCGGGGTAGTCTTATCCACCTCAAAGCGGTACTTATATGTAAAGGTGCGCCGCGATGAAAAAATATTTGCCTTATAATTCCCGACATAGGTCAATTCGTATTCCCCCGACGAAAGACTGCCGGAATACAACGTTATGTTTGAATTGCCCGAAAGGGTTTTGCTGGTATAAGAATATCCGTCTTTTGTCAGTTTGAACGATTCGTGCGCGGACATGGCGCTCACTTCGATTTTGATATAGACGTAGCTCCAATCGATGAGCCTGTCGTTATACATCGTGCCCGTGCCGCTCGTGCTCGATCCGTGCATATAGATCGTAAAGTTGCCGGGGCTGCCGCTTGTCGTTGTAGTGCCTTCCGTCGTAGTACCGTAAGTTTTATACTTTGCGGTCGTGTATGTTAAAGCCGATGCCTTTGTACTGCCTGCGCCGAATATAGTGCCGAGCGCCGCAAATATGCTTAATACAATCAAGCATAAAAACAGTGTGATACGCTTATAAGAAATTTCTTTCAATAGTTTTTATTCCTCCCTGAGTCTTTTATTTCAAAATGGATTTCGTTGTTTTTCATTTCTGCGATACGATTGATCGCATCTTGTATCGCTGCCCCGCGTTCGGTCTTTCCTCCCGCGCGCTTTTTAAGTTCCTGCAATTTTTTTATCAGGTTGTCATAATCCTCGCGCTGTACCATAACGAATATGTCGCCGGTTTCCTGTTCGCTGGCAAAACCGTATAGCGCTTTGGCTATTACTTCCTGCATTTTCCCCGATATTGCCGATTTTCGGCGGCGCTCGGCTATTTGTTCCCGCAATGTTCCCCCGACTTTGTTTCTGTCGTCTATGCGCCGACCGGAAAACACTCTCTCATTCCGTTTTTTCATATCATAGAACGCCGCTGTTTCGTCAAAATATCTGCCCGATAAAAGCTGCTGCTTGCTTGGACGCAAATCATAAAATTTACTTGCATAACTCGGAGTAAACCGCGCTCGTATCGGGTGATAGCCGAATACCGTTACAACGGCATTTCCCATATTCCCCTTACTGTTGAGTTGCTGCAATTCGGATGGGTAGATCAGCGGGCGTTCTTTTACGCTTGTGTTGGAATTTACATCGTCCGCTCGCACCGTATTAAACCCAACAGACCGCTGTAAAATCGTAAAATTCCCGCAACGCTTGGAAAATTCTTCTATCGTTTTATAATCCGTTGTGCCGATGAAAATTTGGGTATTACAGTTACTTTTGATAATATCCGCGCTTTTGTCGTCATAAACTTTCGCAAGTTGGGCATAACTTTGAACGACAAGATTAAGCCATATATTTCGGCTGCGCCCGACCGTTATCATCTGTTCCAATTTCTGTACTTTCGGCAACTGCCCGAACTCGTCTAAGATAAAGTACACGGGTCGCGGTAAGGAGAGGCTTTCGTATGTATTTGCTTTATAAACAAGCTCTTTATACGCCTGTAAGATAACCATTGACGCAAGCGTGTGTCGCGTTTCCTTTTCGTCCGGTATTTGTAAAAACAACGCAATCGGCTTTTCCGCCATATTTCCAAATTCGATTTCGTTCTCGCTCGTCAATGCACATAAGGACATATCGGCAAACATTGAAATTTTATCGAAGGTACTTGACAAATAACTGCCCCGCGTCTTTTCCGAACTGTCGAGAACTTGTTTGGACAGCGTTACAGCCCTTGACAGCGGGCTGCGTCCGCGAAAATATTTAAGCATTTCCGCACAATCGTTTTCCGTATTTGTCGCCACTTTCATGATCGAATAAAAATTGTATTTCTCTTTCGTCAAGCCATTCTCCGATTGTTCGCTGTCCTCCAACATTGCCAAAGCTATTGCAAGAATAAAATTCTTTGCACCGCTCTCCCACATCGGCTCATTCTTATTCATGACAGGGCATAGCACCGAAACAATATCGTTCAAATCTTCGTACACCATATCGTTCAACTGCTGTTTCTTGACTTGTATCGCCGCATCACGTTGCTTCGGATCGTAATAGAATTGCCCGTCAAATTCGTAGCACCCTTTATCTTCGTGCTGTATTATCTCTTTTCCCAAATTCAACATTCGCTGATAGTTCATGTATGCCCGTTCCAACGGATTCCAGCGCACACTGTTGTATGGATTACGCAAATCTAAAATTTGAACTTCATAGCCGGCATTTTTTAGTTTGTTTGCGTGCATCTGATAAAGCTCGCCTTTCGGATCGCTTATAAGCATAGACGGTTTCGTTTTGCTTTCGGATAATATCTGTATCGTCGGATTGACAAACGTCGTAGTTTTGCCCGATCCCGTAGTTCCGATAACGAGCGTATGCGTGGGTGGCGATAATGTTATCTTTAATTTCTTGCCTTCTTCATACGCCCGTATCGGAATCCCCCTTATTTCCGTTTGCGGCAACCTGTCGTAATAGGTAATCTGAAAATTTTGCTCGATTTCCTGTTCTGTTTCAAAATGCGCTTGCTCCAAATTTGCGGATATATCCTTATCCCGCTTGTTACCCTTAATGATATTCTTTGAATTGAATATCCAATAATGCGTGTAATAGTAATACAGAGCTATAAACAGCGTCGCTCCGCAAAATGCGCCTGTATATAAGAATGTTTTTCCGTCAAACAGTAATCCTGCCGAATAATTGAGTTCAAACCCGCCCTTAACAAAACAGTTCAATGTAAAGCCGAATACATAACAGCAAAAAAACACTACCCCGAAAATCGCCACCCACTTCACGAACTTTCCTCTTTTCTCCCACAAAAACGATAATACCTGTTTTGCCGTATTTTTCACCCACCTAATCGCTCTCTTGAACATTATTCGGACTCCATTACTCCTTCTTCTACCAATCTGTCATACTCTGCCTTTGCTAACCGCCGCTGAAATTCCTCGAAACATCGGATCGCTTCATCATCGACTTCCGCTCCGATCTGCAACGCCCGATTCAACAAATATTCTCGATGCCGCCTATTCACACGCTTTTTCGATAGCTCGCTCTTACATAATTTCACCTCCCTGTCGCCTTTTCTCTTTATATGTAGTGCCGCTTTTATTACTCTGTCACCCAAGCGACGGTATATATCATTGATATATTTATCCCCTACAAGGTACTTTTCTGTATCCGTTATCTTCTGCTCCTCACATATCCGTTTGCGGTTCAAATCAAACCGCGCAACATCCGCACAAAATATATCGAAATCTCTTTTCAACCCCGGATTACTTCGGATTATAAAATTTACGATTTCAATTATTTGCGGACGAAGTGCGTCCATATTCCTGCTTCCGTAACCGATGCGACCCTCTGACGGCAATGAACGATACAGGGCAAGCAGCTTTCTTTTCAGCTCGCGTTCGTAATCGTTCCAGCCATGCAGATGAAACAATGTTTCCTGTGCGGAATCGGTCAGATTATGGCGGCTGCGTTTCAAGTCGAAACCAACATCTGTTAAACGCTCTTCGATTGCTATTCGGAAAGTATTGAGCGCTTCTTGCGGAATCGTTCCGAAACGATAGCGCAATTCACTTCCGTTTTCGCGCTTAAAACGCGGTTCTTTTTCAAAAAAGCAGAGATGTATGTGTTGGTTGTCTGTATTCTCATGAAGTCCGGCGTACCATTCCATATTATCCGGCGCAACACCTATACTCTTAAAAAATTTCGGTAGTTCCAAACGCATAAGTTCCAATGCGTCTTTGTATGACGTCAAATATTTGTTCCCGAAATCTTCCGTAAAACTGATAACTGCGTGCCAGATATTGCTGTCTGTTAAGCGCAGCATTGAACGGAGTTCTTTAATTTGCGCTTTGTTTAATAAACCGTTTATCCCAAATATACCGCTGCTCTTTTCGGGATTGCCTGCATAACCGAGGTAATCGCCCTCGTCTATTCCGCATTTTACATACTTCAAATAATCGTTGTTTTGTCGGCAGGCATAGAATTTGCGTTCCGCAAGATATTTTGCTTTAACGGTATGCAATCGCTTCAAAGTTTCATTGTTCGGCGCATATCCGATACTCACCAACACATTCGGAACGCCCATTTTTTAACTTACAAGTTTTTTTCGGTCGTTTCGTTTATCGTGGATGTCCTCTGCTTCCTCGCCATCCTCTTTTTCCGATTCTTTGCTTAATTCGACGAGCAATACTCCGAGAAAGTCCGTAAAACGCTTTGGCACGTCGTCTAAATACCCGAGTTCTATCTGAACGGGGAGCACCGGCTCGTCTTTCAAGATAGCAAACACCATATTATAAATTGACGATGCAAGCCTCTCCGACATTTTCAGATGCGCAAACACCCCTTCTATGCTCTGTTGATTAAAGCGGTGCATATTCTCGATGAGTTCTTTGATCTGCTTGAGCTGTTCGCAATTCTCAGCCCTTTGCTGAGAGGGAATAGATTTCGCCGCGCTCGAAAGTGTGGTCGGCGGCGTGGGGATTTCTTTGAGTTTTTCTCGCACGCCGAGTTCGAGAAGTTCCAAGAGAAGCTGATTTTTGCTTTGATACCTGTTCGGATTGAACTTCAGAATCATGTTCATCTTCTCGATAAGTTTCGTATCATAAATACGCAGCGTCAGTTTGGTTTCAAATGGTTTCATTTTAGTTAGCTCCTTATATCTTCTTTTTTAATTCTTCAAAAAACTTGCGGATTGTATTCAACACATATTCGGCTTGATACCCGCGAACAATTACGAGAAAGCGTATTGTTTTATCTTCACGAAAAAGCTCGTATAACATTTTCCTTTCTTCAAGAGAAAAAGTTTCAAAATGATGATGCAGAATATTATGGTTTCCCTGCTCGTCCAATACGTCCTCTAATGCATAAAAGAAATCTGAGTTTAATTCGATTCGACCCGTTTCTGCAAAATTTTGTTGCGGGCGGCGTAAACGTGAAATATATTTTTGATAATTCAAGCGTTTATACGCCAACAACATTGCCTTACCTAATTTTTCATTGACCGGGACATATAATTCTGTATTGCTTATCAATACATTCAAATACTCCATTTTACCTCCTCGTAGTGCGGGGTTTTTTCTCCCCCCTACACTATTAAGGAGTGGGATGCCTACTTTTGACCCCCCTTTTGCAAAAAATTTTTTATGAATTTTTTTTGAATCAGCAAAATATGCTTTTGTACTGTGCTCAAACAAGTATTCGTTTCTCTCGAAATAAGCCTTAACGATTTATTTTCTATGTATGCTTTCTTGAAAATTTCTTTTTGAGGCTCCGTTAAAACGCTTATAAACCGTTTTATGAAATCTTCGTTGATAACTTGCTCGTCCACTGCGGGCGCATCGTCAGGCATGTCCATTCCAAATTCTTTTTGCAGCCTTTCCATGGACATTTCCTTATTCCTTGTCCGCCAATCGAATTTTTCTTCGTTACGGAAATATTCTTTATCGATTTCTTTATACTGTTTCGCAAATTCTTCCGTCACTTCGATTTCTTCTATGTGACCGTCTGAAAATTTGTATTCTATCGTTGCCATTTACTTTGTCCTCCTGTTTCGAATTTTGGAATTTTTGTTTTTCAAAACTCGAACAGGGGGCGCTCGTATTGGCATTAATCTATATTTTTCGCAAGCATAACGAAAAAGGCACTTGTCAAGCGAGCTCTTACGTCGCTTTACAAGTGCCTTTTGTACTACTATTCTTTTATTTTCCTTGCGCCGCTTTTTGCTTTATTTGCTGTCGCTGCTTTTAATCAGCAGCGATTCGCGGTCGTTTCTCCAACGCATTTTTTCATTTCCTCCCTCGTATGTCGTAGCTTTTTGCATTTGCTTTCAAAAATTTTAGCTTTCTTACTGAATCATTTTACGACAGCCTCCGTCTTTCTGTATCCGAACGGCGTAAAACTGTGTAGTAGGGATCGGATATCGGTTCGCCGTAGTAAATGTAAAACAACAACATACTTTTCTCACTGTAAAAATAATTTATTCGCGCGTTTCAGCATTTCAGGAAAGTCGGCAAGTCTCATCTTCTTTTCAGAATCACGGAACCATGCCATAAAGCCGAGCGTTTTCGGTTCGTTTTTCATCCAAGCGATTTCGCTTCCCGTGAAGATGCCCCCAAACACCTCGTTGAACGCCTTTACCGCTTTAGGGTTATCAAACACTTCTGTCACATAGCTTTCGGGCGTAAACGGATCGCCGTCGAGGTTCTCCCATGTGCGTTCGTATTCGTATTTGCCGCCCGTAACCATTATCGGCTGTTCGTTCGGCAGTACGATTTCTGCTTGCGCACCGTTCGGAATTTCCGCCATAAATTTAATCTTGCCGTCCCTTTGTTCGTATCCCGAAATAATTTTGCCTCGTACGCTCTCATACTCCGCTTTAACACAGTCAAGACCTTTGCAGGGATTAGGCGCAATTCTAATCGTTTTGAATCCTGCCTCCGCCGTTTCTATCCCCGCGATCCTGCGGTAAACGAACTCCATCGCGCTACCGTAAGCATAATGATTATAGCTGTTCATGCCGTCTGGATTGGGCGTGCCGTCGGGCATTAAGCTGTTCCAGCGTTCCCACACCGTCGTCGCGCCCATATCTACCTCGTACAGCCAGCCGGGGTAGCCGTTATTCATTAAAATGCGGCAAGCCGTGTCGAAATATCCGTTGTCCGAAAGAGCAAACAACAAATAAGGCGTACCCGCGAACCCCGTCGTCACGCGGTGGTTATACGAATAGGCGTTTTTGTTGAGCTGTTCCGCTACCGTCGTTCTCTGCTCCTCGGGAACGATATGAAAACAAAGCGCCAACGCCTGCGCCGTCATCGTGTCGCTTGCAAGCCGTCCGCTCGGTGTAATGTATTCATAGCGGATCGCAGCCAAGGTTTTTTCGTATTTGTCGCGGTATTCCTTTTCCGATTGATCGCCGAGCGCCTTTGCCGTTTCCGCAACCAGCCGCAGACATTCCAGATAAAACGCGCTCGCAAGAAATACGGAGTCTGTTCTGCCGTGAATACTGTTTTTTAATATTTCCCCGTCTAATGCAAGCCAGTCGCCGTAATTGAATCCGTGTACGACAAGACCGTTTTCCACATTCTTCTCATATGCATGCATGTATTTTTGCATAGCGGCATAATTATCCGAGAGAAAAGAAATATCGCCGTACATACGATACAGTTTCCATGGCGCCATCACGATAACATCGCACCACAGCGCGGCGGTTCCGTAATTATTTTCCCCTAAAATGTCCGGACAAACATGTGGAATTTCACCGTTTTCCGCTTGTTCGTTCCGAAGGTCGGCAAGCCATTTTTTCATAAACAAACGGATATCGTAGTTATACGCCGCCGTCGTACAGAAGGCATTGATGTCCCCCGTCCAGCCCAAACGTTCGTCCCGTTGCGGACAGTCTGTAGGAACGTCTACAAAATTGCTCTTTTGTCCCCACACCACATTTTCCATTAAACGGTTGAACCGTACATTGCTCGTATGTATATGTCCCGTCCGTTTCATGTCTGTATGCCGCACGATTGCCGTTATATTTTCTTTGGGAAGTTCCGCACCCGTTAGTTTCATATAACGGAAACCGTGGAAGGTAAATTCGGGGCAAAGCGTCTTTGCGCCTTTTGCCGTAAACATATCCGTCGCTTTGGCAGAACGCAGGTTATCGGTATAAAAATTTCCGTTCACTAAAATTTCGGCGAACTGTAACGTGAGAGTTCCCTCAAACTCCTCGGGCGTCTTTATTTCCACCACGCCCGCCATGTTCTGCCCGAAATCGTAGACGAGTTCGCCCGCGGGCGTATGTATCAGCTCCTTCACGGATAATCTTCCGATGTTTCGCACAGGCTCGGAAATCTGCGGCACAAGCACGCTTTTATCGAACGCAACTTCGCACACGGCGAGCGGCTTTAATTTCGCCGTAAAATCCTGTTTCTCGCCGTCGTAAATGCCGCTTTCGCGGATCACGCTCTCTCTCGCCGTCCAGCTCTCGTCCGTAGAAATTATTTTATCCGAAAACACCAAATCGGCACAGACGGCGGACTGTTCGCCGTAAAAATTCCGTTTCTTTTCCCAAGTAAGCTCGCCGCAATACCAACCCTCGCCGACCGTGAGCGTTAAAACGTTTTCACCCTCTTTTATGAGTGCGGAAACGTTATACTCCTGCACTTGCAGCATTTTGTTATACGAGGTCCAGCCGGGCGTTAAGTACCTGTCACCCACCCGCACGCCGTTGAGCTCGGCAAAATAAAGTCCCAATGCCGTGGCGCGCAAGACCGCACGCTCATCCGGTTTTACAACAAACCTCTTTTCAACGACGAACACGTTCGTTGTTTCTGCCACTCCGATAAATTTACCTTTCAACATATTCATCACTTTTTAACAATAAAATAAAGCATCCGCCCTGTACGCTGCGAGCACGAAAATGAATGTATGAGCCCGCATCCGTCTGATACCAATCGGAAAACGGCACGCGATTGGGCGATTCTTTCAAAAATTTTGCAATCGACGCCAACAGTTTTTCGCGCTTTTCCCGATCGTCCGTAAGAGAAGCAACCCAACACAGCCAATCGCTTTTTGTGTACGTCTCCCGATTGTCAAGCGGCGTGCCGAATTTGTTTATCTTGTTCAAATAGCAGTCGATTTCCTTCTCGAATACTTCCTGCGGAAACAAATTTAACCCCAGCAGTTTATCGAACGCAAAATTATACTTCAACGAGAACGTACTCTCGTCCGAATCCCACGAAATCGGCATATGCGGAAAATTCTTTGCAAAAGCAGTAATTTCTTCCGCAAACGCTTCCGCCTTTTTACGGTATTGTTCTGCAAGATTTACCTTTCCAGCCGCCCCGGCGAGCTCGGCATAGCACGCAATGCCCACCGTCGCCTTGATTGCCAGGTTAAGATTGTTTTTCAAATGCCCCGCAAAATCGTCGGTGCAAAGTTGTTCTTCGGGTTTCAAACCGTATTTTATAAGATATTCCACCCACTTTTCCGCCAAATCGAAATTCTCCGCAAAGAAAGATATATCCCCGTCGCGGGAGAAGCAAGCATATTGCATAATCAGAAGGTTGGCGCACTCCTCTACGGGCATTTGGTCTTTCAGATCGTAAATATCATAATCGGCGGGCAAAAGATAAAACGGAAACCACGTCTCTTTGTCGTCCTTTTGAATGAGGTTGCCCAAAAATTTATTCTCAGCATGGTTGAATCCGTATACGTGTCCGCAACAATGCGGATATGTGCCTGCGTCGTGCGGAGCGAAATCATATTTCCAAACGGGCATCCGCGCAAACTTCACGATCGGGCGCATCATCCCCTTAATAAGCTTCGTGTTATAGAGCAAGAATAGCGGTACGGACGGATAGCTTACGTCTACCGTGGCGATACAGCCGTTAGAACCGCATTCTTTGGATAAAAATAAAAGATTTCCCTCGCCGTCTTTTAAAAGCTTATGCGCAGACATGGTTTGCCTCAATGCGGCGCAGAGAATAGCGTAATAATCTTTTCCGAAAGATTTTGCCCGCTCTGTCAGATTCCCGTCGAAGGCGGTAAGCCGTTCGTCTATTTTTTTGTATTCGCGCCATACCGTTTGTAATGCTTCCGATATCGTATGATCCTGCAAGTAATACCCCTTACGGTAATCGCCGAAATAGTCGATGGAAACGATATCATCGTATCCAAGCAAAACAACGCCCTTTTGCGCGTGATTGAAAGTACCGAGATACCGTTCTTCTTTTGCATTCGTAAATTGCTTGCTTCCGCACGCGAGATAAGCGGCAAGATCGGTTTCGTCGAGAACAAAACTCTCTTCGCCGGACAAATACCAATATCCCCAATCCGCGCCGATAAGATCACCGTTGTTGGAAAGCGGCTGTTGCTTTCTCAAGCCGAAAAAGGCACTCTCGAAGCCCTCGCATTTTATAACGCCACCGCGCACGCCGCGCTCTTGGTTGCATGCGTTGCTCGCTACGTCGCGGCTTACGAATAAAGAAAGCTCGGCGTCTTTGTCGCCCTCGATTTCATACTCCATATAACAAACGGGCATCGCCGTAAGCGTTAAGTCGTCGGGCGGCAGAGGCGAAACGAATTTTATGCGCAACGCCGTTTCCCCTGCGCGAAACATGTAATCGGTCGTAAACGCCGTAATCTCCAATCCCGTCTGCTCGGCGTTCAGAACTCCGCACGCGAAAAAATCTGCGCCGTTCCCGAAAAAACAATACGTCTTGCCGTGCGTTTTCAAAAAACCGTAAATCCGCTTTTCTTCGCCCCACCACGTTTGGGGATTGCTTTTGTTCAACTCTTCCGTGACGCTCCAAATCGAAAAATTCGGGTCTTTTACGAATAACGGATATGCGGGCAGTTTTCTTTCATTGCTCATTCTTCACCTCAATCAACAAGTTCAAAGTTTGTTTTCAGACAGTCGCGGGAATTGCCGCCGACGTACAGCTCGAACGCGCCCGTTTCAGCCGCATATTTCCCGCCGTCCGTATAAAATTTCAGCATTTCTTCTGTAATTTCAAAATATACGCGTTTTTCTTCCCCAGCTTTCAAAAAGATTTTTTCATATCCTTTCAGTTCTTTCACGGGACGCACGATAGAAGCGAATAAGTCGTGTATATACCACTGCGCCGTTTCGTATCCGTCACGTTTTCCGACGTTTTTCAACTTTACGCTCGCTACGATTTTTTCGCCGCGCTTCATCTTCGCAGCAGACAGCTTAAAATCCGAATACTCGAATTCGGTATACGACAACCCGTAGCCGAAAGGATAGAGCGGAGAATTATATTCGTCGTCGTAACCCGTGCGCCATTCTTCGCCGCTCAATGCCGAAGGCATATCCTGTTTTTTGGGTCTGCCCGTCGTAAAGCAGTTATAGTAGATCGGACACTGCCCCGATGAGCGCGGAAAACTCATCACCGTCTTTCCGCAGGGAGTTGCTTTACCGTAGAGCAAGTTTGCGATCCCGTTACCGCCTTCCGTCCCCGGCTGCCAAACGTATAAAATCGCGTCGGCAAACTCTTCGATTTCGCTCAATCCAAGCGGTCTGCCGCCGAATACGACGAGCACAAGAGGTTTTTCGAGTTCATGCAGCCGCATGATGAATTTACGCTGTATTTCGGGAATACGGATGTCGGCGCGGGAATGCGCCTCGCCCGAGTTCATCATGTGTTCGCCCACGCACGCCACGATCATATCGGCTTGCGCGCAGATA
>ERZ1036470.630-NODE-630-length-14292-cov-4.363068_pt1 | contig 14292 bp, 4 predicted proteins | sample MGYA00514232_ERZ1036470 | MGnify/ENA primary metagenome ERZ1036470 (study PRJEB33795, sample SAMN09464898) | human gut metagenome | isolation source: Bloodstream | host: Homo sapiens | place: USA: Stanford, California | collected 2016-02 ... | reverse complement strand
TCCGCTATCGTTCATATTATTATGATACAGAAACGGATATGTATTACCTGAAAACGCGGTACTATGATCCGGAAATCGGAAGATTTATCACGATAGACGATGTTTCCTATCTTGCCCCCGACACTATAAACGGACTTAATCTGTACGCCTATTGCGGGAATAATCCCGTGATGAACGTTGACCCTGAGGGAAATAGCAGCATATCAATGAGCACGATAGTTGATGCAGTAGCTGCTCTATTTGAAATAGCAATAGGCGGAGCTTTTGCGCTTGTAGGTCATATAGTAAAAACGGCACCGCGTCCCAATAATATAGGAATAGGAATTTTTAGAAAAAATCAGACAGTTTATTTGGGAAAATTGGATGTGGCTGCCGATATATTGGGAAAAATTTCTACGGCAGTTGCTATTATTTCGACGGTAATTTCTGTCATAGATGGCATAAAGACTGGTGTAGATAGTGGGTATTCCGCAGGAAGAATAATATCTAACGCAATTACAGATACAGTGATTTTTGGTGGAACTGCATTACTTTTAGGAGCAATTGGGGGAAAACTTGGTACTTTATTAGGAAGTGCGCTTCCGGGGTTAGGAAATGTGATCGGAGCCGTTGTTGGATTTGCGTTAGGCCTTACATTAGGTTTCTTTCTTGATTTAGAAGTTGGTGGAAAAAGTGTAATTAATCATATACGTGATGGCGTTTATACTTTTTGGCGATGGTTATTCGGTTGAGGAGATGTGATGGATAAGATTCATTTTTCATTAACCAGTAAAGGGTATAAGTTTACGGGAGTGGTAATAGCTATATCTTTATTGAGTTTCTTTATTTTATTAATAACAAATTTTCAAGAAATTCCTCTATGGGCCATAATATTTGTTTTTCTGACATTTCTTTTTGCTCTATTTGGTTCTATCTTATGCTTTACGCATCGAATAGTTATTAATACAAATAAAGGATTTCTCGTTGTTGCAAACTTAAGGAAAAAAGAAGTTCGGTTAGAAGACGTAATCGATATAAAAGTAAATAATCGCTTTAGTATAGCTCCGAAAAAATTTTGTTATATCGACGTACTTTTAAAAGAGGATAGAATAATAAAAATCCCAGGTTATTCATCAATGATTGTGAGAAAAAATGATACGGAAAAAACTCAAATAATTATTGAAAAAATAAAAAAAATGATAAAAACTACTAATAATTAAATTATGAATTTAGAGAGAAATTTAGCAAAAAAATATGTTTTTTACAATAGTCGCATTTTTAGTCAAGGAGCGAATATAGGAATATTATTGCTAAATTTTTCTCTTTTTCTTTATGCGATCGTTGATTAATAAAAAGAGTCCTACAATGAAAGGGATTTTAATTGCAATAGGAGGAGGGGTAATTTCAGGGTTAGCAACGAACATATATGAATAATTTGAGACATGGGAGACACAACCTTGCCGGATTTATCTTTAAAGATAAATCCGGCAAGGTTGTTTTTTGTGTGTGAAATCATTTTTAATACGCCTGATTACGATTTAGTTCGTTCGTAGTCGGGCGTTTTTTATATTGTGACGAAATCCGTCCGATTGCGATTTATCAAAAAAAATCAAAAATCGGAGGATTTTGTAATGAAAAAATTGACAACAACTATTACTACTAACAACGGCACAAAAAGAGAGATTTCCGTATGGTTGAATGAGGAAACAGCGGAAAAGTTGGAAAAATGCGATGTAAACATTCTTCATGAATATATACTTGAAGAATATAAATCGCGTCTAATCGAACGCAAGGAGACTCGGCGGCATCAGTCATTAAACAAGTCGTTAGAACACGGTTTTGACGTTATCGACAAAAATTTAGATTTAGAAGATATAGTGTTTCAAAAAATCGAAGCAGAACGATTACATAGAGCTCTGACGGAACTGACCACGGAACAAAGACAGCTCATCGAAAAAATCTATTTTAAGGAAGAAAAGCAGACGGATATAGCACGAGAATTGGGAATCGATAAGACGTCGCTTCGAGATCGATTGAAGGTAATTTATAAAAAATTAAAAAAATTTTTATAATTTGCCCCCACAGCGGCTTCTGCCGTGGCTTTTAAGTGAGAGGAGTATCATTTCTCTGAAAGGAAAGCAAAGATGAAACTAAAAATACGTGAATTTAACAGGTTGGCAAAACGCAAAAAATATCGAAACGGAACAGAGTTTTTTATCGCCTTGGGAGGTACAATGTGTTCCTATCAAGCAATAAAACGCGGCTGTCGGATCGGATACGAAATCGTCCGTAGGCTTTACAATACCGTCGGAGAAGAAGAACTAATAAAAATTATAGATTTCGAGGAGGAGTCGCTAAATGGATTTAAGAACAAATACATACAAGTCGGTAAATGTTTTTACTGATAAGGTTCTGTTAAATATCCATGTCGATAAGGAGAGAAGGTATGCGTTAAAGAAACGGGCATTAAAGCGTTGGATATACTTGCATGGCTATACCCAACGGGAGATTGCGAAAAAGTTACATATGCCAACAAAAAAATTCAAAAGAAAGTTAGCTCAAAAAGAATTTTTTAATGTGGAACAAATTTGTCGTTTGGTATATTTAATGGGAGCATGGGACGCATTTCATGTGATCTATTTTCCAACTTTTAAGGAACGCAGTCGGGTATATTATGAAACCTTCGGAAAAAAGTGGAGAAAAAGGAGAAAGCAGATAGGATATGGGAGAAGTAAAAAAGTCGGCGAATAGAAATGCGGCAATTGCGGAACTGTTAACGGACGGAGAAAAATTGAAAAATTTCTATCGTTTTGCGGCGCAAAATCCGCATATAGAACTGTATGATGCCTGCCAGATAATCCTTGCCCGTCCCGACGCGAGCGTGTGTTTCAGTTTTGACGATTGGAACGCCATGGGCAGACGGATACAATCGGGCGGTAAAGGGATTCCGTATTGCGACAGAGAGAAAAACCGCCTTTTTGTATTCGATGCCAGCGACACCTACGGAGAAAATCGATATATCCGAGAAAGTTATCCCATCAAACGCTTATTTAAGGGCTTTGACTTACTCAACGATAAAGAACAATCGGAAGAAACGGGGAGCAATTATGAAAAGGTACTCTCCAAAGTAAAGCTGTATTTGGAACGAAATCCTTATATAGTTTCAGATAAGGGGGCAGACAAATTATTTGCGGAGGGGATCGCATATTCCTTGTATTGTCGGACAGGATTTCCTAAGCCCAACGGAATCGAATTGCACGGTTTGCCGTGGAGTGTAAAAGAAAACGCGGATTTTTTCAAACAGGTATATATCACAGCGGCGTACATTCTGGACGCGGTAGAAGAAGCCAATCTAATTAAGAAGAGCGAAGTGAAGGAAATAGACGATACGGAGGAGGAAACAATAACGGACGAACCCGTTATTCCTCCTATCGAACCGACAGAGGCTGAAGCCGTAGAAGATACGAAAAAAGAATGGGAAAAATCCCCGAGTCCCTTATACAAATTGTATATGATGACGCAAGAGAAATTCCCGAACGCCGTTACCTTAATGCGGGTAGGCGATTTTTACGAGGTGATGGGCGAAAATGCAAAAACCGTTGCGGCTGAACTTGACCTTATTTTGACGAGTCGGGACGTGGGGCTTGACGAGCGCATACCGATGTGCGGTTTTCCGTATCATGTTACAGACGAGTATATAAAAAAAATCCTTGAAAATCATTCCGTCGTGATCGTGGAAGGCGGCGAGGAGAAACACATACGTTCCCACGCGGAAGTCGTTGACCAATCGGAAAAAGAGCCAACGTTGTCTATCGTGGCAGAACCAAAGCCGAGCAAAGAAGTTTCCGAGGCAACTGATAAACAAGCAAGCGCGGAAACCGAAAAAAAACACCCGAGCAAAGATAAGCCGATCAGCCAAAGGAAACGCAAAGAAAAGCCTCAACCTACGTTATTCGATATACTTTCGCCGCAGGAAAAATCGCGGGAAGAACAGCTCATCGAATGGGGCTTGCAATACGGGAGCGGAATGTCGCACGGCAAATATCGTATCTACGAAAGGTATCAGTCCGATCCGTCGGAGGGGGCGTTTATCGAATTTCTGAAACAAGAATACGGTTTTTCCTATGGTGCACACTTTGTCGATAGGGAACTCACCGCCTCATCCAAAGGCTTAACCCTTTCGTCTTTGGACGGAGAACGACCTGAATATAATGTGTCTTTAAGTCTGACATGGAAACAGGTTGCAATGGGTCTTGCGGATTTGATTGACGAGAAAAAGTATTTCACTGCCGAAGAAAGAGAGGAATATAAGCGCTATTATTCGGAACGGCACGGAAGCGATGAGGAACGGATCAAAGCCATCGCAGACGATGCTATCCACTATTTTACAAGTCGAAACAAGAGCGGCGAACAAAGTTTGTTTTTCAGTTGGTTATATGCGGATTACTTGTATTTCGTCAATCACAGCGAAGAAATTACCGCAGAACTGAGTACACGCACAGAGCTTGAAAGCGCAAAAATCGACGGGGATAGAATAGAGCTTAAATTTGCAAACGGTTCCGCCGTTGACCGTTTCCGAGAATTATCGTCGGAAGATAAAGCCTTTTTCGAACGTTATCAGGCAAGAACACTGCAAGAGCCGAGAAATTCTCCATGGGGCGAAGTGCAAACCTGTAGGGGAATTGCCGACGGTATCTATGAGGTATCGACGGCGGGACACGGCGGGATCATGATTTTATCTGAACTTGCGCCGCATATTCTTTCCCCCGAAGCTTTACAAGCAGGAGACAGTAGTTACGGCGGTTATTATTACTACGAAGAAGATTGCGACGCCTGTATTCCGCTCCGTGAGCTGTACGACAAAGGAATATTAAAGCAAAATAACGGATATTTTGCCCATTATCTTGTCAAATCCGAAAACCCTGAATCGAAGAACGGTAAAATCCCGTTCGCTAAGGCTACCGAAACGGAAAAGACGGACTTTATCCAATGGTGGAATAAGACAATCGACGAGTCATTGGCGGGTTGGAACGGCGAATATTGGCAAGCTCACGAACACGGGGAAGCTCAGCCGAACGCCGTCGAGCATGAATCACGGGCAGAGAACACCGATCTGAATGCGGTATTCGACCAAAGCGAACTTGGCGGAGCGAAATCCCGTTTCAAAGGGAATATGGACGCGATCCGGCTCATGAACCGGCTGTATCTTGAAAACCGCGAAGCCGCGGCCGAGGAGAGAAAAGTCCTTGCAAAGTATGTCGGCTGGGGCGGTTTGGCGCAGGCTTTTGACGAAACGAACAAGCAGTGGTCAAAGGAATATGCGGAACTGAAAAGTCTGCTGTCGGCAAAAGATTATGAATATGCCAAAAGAAGCGTATTAAATGCGCATTACACCTCGAAAGAGGTGATAGACGGTATGTATGCGGCCTTGGAGCGATTCGGTGTAAAGGGAAATAACCGTATTTTAGAGCCTGCAATGGGAACGGGCAATTTTTTCGGATATATGCCGCGTAGTATTTCTGACGGTGCGGAGCTTTACGGAGTGGAGCTGGATAGCTTGACGGGAAAAATCGCGCAAAAGTTATATCCCAAAGCGAATGTTCAAATAAAAGGTTTTGAGGAAACATCTTTTCCGAACGATTATTTCGATATAGTTATTTCCAACGTTCCCTTTGGAGGTTACAGCGTGTATGACAGCGAGTATGCGCAGTATAAGTTCCTGATCCATGATTATTTCATAGCCAAAAGTATCGATAAAGTACGAGCGAACGGCCTTGTGGCGGTAATTACGAGCAAAGGCACGTTGGACAAATTAAATCCGACGGTGCGGCGGTATTTGGCGGAACGCGCGGAGCTTGTCGGAGCAATCCGCTTGCCGAATGCGGCTTTCAAAAAGAGTGCAAATACGGAGGTCGTGACGGATATACTCTTTTTCCGCAAGCGCGAAGCAAAAATCGAAGTAACGCCGGAAACTACGGAATGGCTAACTACGGGCAAGACTAAGGAAGGGTACGAAGTGAATAATTATTTCCTTTTTCACCCCGAAATGGTGCTTGGAACGTTTGTCCAAGAACAAGGACTTTATGGCGGTGAGAACATAACCGTGAAATCGGACGGACGGGAGTTAATCGAGGCAATAACAGAAGCCGTTGCGACCCTGCCCATGGGCTTTTACGAAAATCCCGAACATAGAACCAAAGCCTCCGACGCGGAGCTCGCCGTGGATTATAACGTAAAGCCGTTATGTTATAAGGCGGAGGCCGGAAAACTATATATACGGATCGGGGATAAAATGGAAGAACGCAAAGTCCCCGATTCTCCGACAAACGCCTATGAACGTATTAGCGGCATGATCGAGATCCGAGAGGAATTGCACCGAATTTTAGATATGCAGACGGCGGGTTGTACGGACGAGGAATTATTGCGCGGACAATGGTCGTTGGGAAAGAAATACGATCTGTTCGTCAAGCGTTTCGGGCTTTTGAACAGCCCGATCAACGTAAAACTATTCCGAGACGACGGGGACAGCGCGTTAGTATTTGCGTGTGAGACACTCGCGGAAGATAAAAAAAGCGCGAAGAAAGCGGATATATTCACTAAACGCACGATCCGACCCTATACGGCAGTGCAAGAGACAAGCGATTGCTTAGAGGCGTTGCAAATTTGTCGCAATGAGTGCGGAAGCGTGGATATAGAATATATCGAAAATCTGACGAAAAAAGACTATGCCACGGTGTTATCGGAGCTAGGAAACACAGTATTTCGTAATCCTGAAAAAGTAACGGAAGGGAACCGTTATTCGGGATTTGAAACGTCGGAGGAATATTTATCGGGCTATGTAGTCAAGAAATTAGAAACGGCGCGTCGGTATGCGCAGGAAAATCCTGCGGCGTATGAGCGCAACGTAAAAGCGTTGGAAGCCGTTCAGCCCACGCCGATTCCTGCGAGCGACATTTATGTAAATATAGGTGCGAGTTGGGTAGATAGTGCCTATTACCGAGACTTTATAGGCGAGATATTAGGAATACCCCGTTATTATCTTAAAGATTTGAAAATCACCTTTAACCGCTATGACGGGTCGTGGGAGGTAACGCGGTCAGATGACGTGCGCAAGCATGCGGGAATCAAAGCGACGGAAGTTTACGGTACGCACCGCGCGAACGCGTTTCGCATCTTCGAAGATTGCTTAAATCAACGCGATACGACGATTTGTGACACTGTGCAAACCGCAGACGGACAGAAAAAGTATGTAGTCAATCAATCTGAAACCTTGTCGGCGCGGGAACGCCAGCATAAAATGCAGGACGAGTTCAGGGATTGGATATTTTCTACCCCCGAACGCCGCGAGGATTTGGAACGGACGTATAACCGCCTGTTCAATCAGATACGGCTGCCGAAGTTTGACGGAAGTTATCTGAAATTCCCGAACATGAATCCGTATATACAATTATATCCGCATCAGGTAAACGCAGTGCAGAGAATACTTACGAACGGCAGCACGCTCGACCCGCATCGCGTAGGCTATGGAAAAACGTTTACCATCGTCGCGGCGATCATGAAATTACGGCAATACGGATTAGCGAAGAAACCGATGATTGTCGTACCGAACCATCTCATCGGTCAATGGTCTGGCGAGTTCAGACAGTTATATGCGAACGCAAAGCTTTTAATTGCAGAAAAAGAGGATTTGGAGCAAAGTCGCCGCAAAATGTTTGTCTCGAAAGCGGCTATGGGGGATTGGGACGCGATTATCATCGCGCAGTCCGCGTTTGCGAAAATTCCCGTTTCCAAAGAACGTCAACGCCGAAAGATAGAACAAGAAATAGAAGATATAGAAAACAGTATTCGTGACCGGAAAGAAAAATACGACCATACTTCGGTGAAAAATCTTGAACGTATAAAGAAAAGCCGGGAAGCCGCCTTGAAACGTTTAATGGACGATAAGACAAAAGACACGGTTTTGACATTTGAAAATCTTGGAGTAGATTATCTGTTCGTGGACGAGTCTGACGCGTACAAAAATCTGTTTTTATTTACAAAAATGAATAACGTATCAGGTATATCAAATGCGGCGAGTCGGCGTGCGAGCGATATGAAACTGAAATGCGAATACTTAAACGATCTGCATGGGGGAGACAAAGGCGTGGTGTTTGCGACGGGTACGCCGATTTCTAACAGCCTGTGCGAACTCTACACTTTGCAACGCTATCTACGGCAAAACGCGCTTAACGAATTGGGATTACAGTATTTCGATTCATGGGCGGCGAATTTTGCGGAAAAGACCACGGCATTGGAGCTTGCGCCGAGCGGGCAGGGATATAGGACCCGGACGCGATTTTCTAAATTCAAGAACTTACCCGAACTGATGACGTTATACGCGGAGTTTGCGGATTTATTGCCCGAAGGTACGGTCAAATTAGACATTCCCGAAGCGGAGAAAAAGATTATTACCTTAAAACCGAGCGAAAGTGTAATAGAGCTTACCCGACAGATAGCGGAACGTGCGGACAGGGTTTATCAAGGTATAGTAGATCCTCATGAAGATAATATGCTGAAAATCGCGTCGGACGGTAAAAAATTGGCGTTAGACCCGCGTTGTCTGGATTTATTTGCGGCAGATGAGACAGGGAATAAGCTGAATGCTTGCGCCGCCGAGGTGTATGAATATTGGAAACAAACCGAGGAGTTTCAAGGAACACAGCTTGTATTTTGTGATTTAGCAACGCCGAAACAGACGTTTGAGAGTTATGAGCGCGGAAAAAATTTTGACGCCTATAACGAACTGAAATATAAACTTGTTGAAAAAGGAATCCCACAAGAACAGATTGCATACATCCATGAGGCGAAGAACGATAACGAAAAGCTAAATCTATTCAACAAAGTCAATGCAGGAAAAATCCGTATTTTACTCGGAAGTACGGAAAAATGCGGTGCAGGTACAAACGTACAAAAACGTCTGAAAGCGATTCATCATTTGGACGCACCGTATCGCCCGCGGGATTTGATTCAACGCAACGGTCGCGGGGTGCGGCAGGGGAATATGAATAAGAGCGTCGTTATCTGCACGTATGTCATGGAACGGACATTCGATTCCTATTCCTATCAAATACTCGAAAACAAGCAACGGTTCATCTCACAAATTGAGCATGGCGAGGTCACGCAACGCGAAGGGGAAGACATAGACGAAGCGACGTTATCGTATGCAGAACTCAAAGCAATCACGTCGGCAAACCCGAAAATCAAACGCAAAATGGAAGTGGATCTGGAAGTATCGAAATTACAGACCTTGGAACGGGAATACAAAAAAACGTTATATTCGCTGCAAGATGGGATTCGTAGAGACTATCCCGACGAAATTCATCGACAGGAACTTTATTTAAGCCATATCCGTGAGGACATAAAACGAATAAAGGCAAATTATATCCCCGAAACATTCCTCATCAACGTACAGGGTAAAATTTATACGGATAAAACTGCAGGCGGTCGGGCGCTGATGGAAGCGTTGCACGGTAGCGATTGTAGAACGGAAGTGGCGGAATACGGCGGTTTTACAATCCGCTTAAATCCTCCCGAACTCATTGAAACCGAGCGCACGATAACGCTGAAAGGCGCGGGGGAATACAGACTGTCGATCGGACTGAGTGAAAGCGGAAATCTGACGAGATTGGACAACTTTTTGTCCGGATTTTCTTTTCGGGAAGAACAAGTATTGGAAAAACTGAAACAGATAAACGATAATTTGGAAACGGCAAAATTAGAGGTGAGCAAGCCGTTCGAACATAAAGAGCGATTGTCGGAGTTGCTGCGCGAACAAGCGGAACTAAACGCGGAACTTGATTTGAATAAGCGCGAAGAAATTGTATTGGGAGGAGAAGAATCGGAGACGGCCAGCGGCGAAGCATATTACAGGAACTTGCCGGAGCAAACAGAGATATTTGAGGGGAGTTTTTTGGAAGAAGAATTTGACGAGACTGTTTCCGAGATTACGGAAGAAACCGACAAGGAGGAAAGAATGTCGAAAAAGAAACAAGAGGAAACGGAAGCATATTATATCAATCCCTTATTAAAAGGGAAAACGAACGTAGAGTCACATGAGTTTGACAAATATTTCCCGCACCTCAAAGACGGAAAAAAACTGTATCTGGAACATTATATGGACGGCTGGTACGTAGAGACGATATTGAGCGGGCAGGAATTGATAGAGGAACTGAAAAAAGCGTTGCAAGCGGATAACGGTCAAAGGCTCCTCAGAAATTTGAGTTGGGAATATAAGACACCTACCACGACTTTGGAGGAAATCAATAAAGGAGAGATAGCCGGGATCAGCGTAACGGCTCCCGCCGCGGAAAAAAACGAGCGGGAAAATGACGATACAGCAATTCCCGAACTACTGCCGGATTATACCTTAACACAACAGGATATGTACGAGTACGGCTATAAATGGTCGAAAATGTTGCCGCTTCGTAAAGAAAAAGCCGAACAGTTATATAAAGCGGGAGCGACGATATATGTGCTGGGAGAGGATAATCGCGAAAGGCTTGCAAGGGAAAATAACGATTTCTTAAATAAAAAAGGTGTGTACGGAATAAAGAAAGAAGATTGGCGGGCGTTTTTGAAAACGGACAGTGCGCGGGAATATCTGTATGCGCGGCTGTTATTTTGTGAGGCGACGAAAAAGGCTGTATCGGAAATGTTAGGCGGGGGCTTGGGACAGGACAAGTTCGGCGTTGAGGAAGAAGCAATAACAAAGTATTTTTCGAACGGAAAGGTATGTAGTCTCGAACGCTTAAAGCCGTATGTATCCGACTTAATGGACGAATTTTCAGATATGGACGAGAGTTTATTAAAAAAATACGGTAAAACGCAAGACGAATTTATATCAGACATAAAAAATTTTTTACCGCCGATAGAAGAACGAATCGGAAACCCTATGCTGACGATCATAGATCGTCGGGAGAGCAGTTTCCATAAAGATAATGTTGCGTTCCCCCAAGGCTATACGCTGTTACATTCGGAAACGTTTGATAATTGGTATGTATTGGACGATAATGAGCCCAAAGACGAATACGGGCGGGAAATGCAGAAAGGTGACAAGGCGACAAAGTATGCGATCCTGGCGTATTATACGTCTTGGGAAGATAAATTCCACGAATTTGCGAGTGAAAATCGCGCGCGGATATATTATCAGGAAATGGAGGAGAAAAAACGTCGGCTCAAAGAAGCCGAAGAAACGGATAGAACTTCCCAAAATAAGGAACGGGAGCTGACCACAGAACAAGAGTCGAACGCACAGGCACAAGAGGAAAAGATACCTTACAATCCCAATAATGTATTTGAGTATGGCGGCTATCGTTTCATACCATATCGTAACTTTACAACCGAAGAAAAGTATGATGACGCAAAAGAAATCAGCCGTCATGTACGGAGCGATCCGGAAATGGGATTATGTGCGTCGGGAGGTAAAGAAAGTAAATGCGATTATTCAAACGATAGCTTTTATGAAAAATCGCCGTTAAAAGAATGCGACGTATTCATTTGTCTGGAAAACGGGAAGTTATATGTTCCAGCGCGTAATGAATTGTTTGAATACCCGGAAGATATATCCCGCGACCAACAGATCGAGCGGCTGTATTCGACGCTCAATTATATAGCCGCTCCGATTTTGGAACAAATTTATCAAAAGAAAAAAGAAATAGTAGGGAAACGTGTAAAGATGGAGTTTGGAGCGTTCATAAACGCACAGAACAAAAAATCCCCTGCCGAACTTTTGAGAAAAAGCGAAATCGATAAATCAAAGTTTTATATTGATCTGAACGAATTTTTTGAACACGGCGCGAAGGACTTTTTAGGCAATAATCAGTACACCGCATTGTACGAAGATGAAACCCAAATCCTTTCACGGTTATATGATGATTGTTTGGCAACGGACTCAGTAAATCTCCATAACGACGAAGATATATTGAACATAATCTCTGATTATAATTGGAAGCAACACGGGCAAATCATGGAATGGGAGCGCGGGTATGTGGACGATCAGGCCCGATATTTTGGAAAAAATGAGAATAATACCGCTTTCTATTATTTCCCTAATCTGAATAGGGATTCACTTTTTGCAATCAAAGAACGCGCCGATAAATACATAATTGCCGCATTGACGTGTACACTTCCGAACGAGCAATTAGAGGAATATCATATTAATTTTTTGAAAATGGACAGAGATATTATGCTTGACGATTTGGCAAGCACGAAGGTACGAGAAAATATGCAGGCAGCCGTGGAAAAACAGGCGCAAATCTGTCGTTCGACAAAGACGCCGATCTATCTGAAAAGTATAGAATATGCGGTAAACCATAACGAATACGAGTCGTTCCGTAAATCGTTAGAAGAAAGCCGAAACTGTATTCATGAAATTACTGAAAAAATCCATGAGAATTATTCAGACAACATTTTACATACAGGCTATGAAACGCAAATTGTGGATAATTACGGACTCGCGCGCGTGAAATATGTGCTTGCGACGATTATTCAAAACAACGATTGGGACGAACGGTATTCCCGAACAAACAAAGCGTGGGCTAAAACGATACCAATCGCGGAGGATGAGTCAGAACGCAAGAGAATTTATACGTCGGTGCATTCAGGGTTATTGGATTTATTTACTAACCATATTAGGCAAATCGAAAAGGAGCTTACGGACGAAAAAACGGGAAACTATCTCACCCGAACGGCACAAGGTTACAAGGTCTTGGACATAGAAAAGGACAGCGAAGGACGGAATATCGCCATCATACAAAGGCAGGACGATTACTTCGTGGCGATTCGATATGATCCGAAAAATGGAACGTGGGCGCAGGGACTCTATGCTTTCCCCACCCGAGAAAAAGCGGAACAGCATCGAAAAGAGTATTACGGGCGGATAGAGCTATCAAAGGAACTTCTTGAAAAATCGCCTCCCTCCAAGCCACAAGCAAGCCGCATAACGGTCAGCGTAGCCAAGAGCGCGCTTATCAAGCGGTTTGAAAAACATTCGTATTTCCGTATGCCGCAGAACGGCGAATACGCGGGCTATACGTATAACGTGTATAACAATAAAATCCGCGAAGCCGTGCAAAAAATGGATAAACCGGAGGGTTTTGCGGGTCGGGGTTATGAATTTTCCATGCGCGAGAATGAAACAATAAAGCTCAAAAACCGCGATGGAGAAGAAAAAGTCATAACGGCAGAAACGTTTTGTGAGCTTGTCGGCGGCGCAACGGATAAGGACTATGAAACGCGGCAGGACTATGAAGGAAAAAAATGGTTCGGGATTAGTCTGCCAAAAGAAGCCATGCAACAAATGTACGAGAAAGTGACGTTGTTCGTACTGCCGAATACCATGAAAACCGAACCGTTCGGATATTATCTACTCAATGAGTTTATAGAGGAAGATTCGAACAGCGATGACGGACGGATTTTTATTCGCTTGCCGGAAGATTACAAGATAAACGCAAAAAATAAGATTACGGGCGAGAAAACGGAGCTGACGGCGTTCGAGCTTTATCAAAGCTGTCACAACACCAAAGCCGAGGAGTATCATTTCAAGCGCATGGAGGAAAAAGCATTGACAGATATGGAAAAAGTGTCTTTTCTGATTCCTAAACGTGCAAAGATAGCAGCGTATGACAAGGTAACGCTTTTGAAACTTCCCAAAGGCGAATATACGGGTTTTGTCTGTTATGTGCCGAATGAGTATATACAAACGGACGGAACAGGGTTGAGATTAACCTTACCGCAAAACTTTATACTGAAACTGTCTAATAAGCAAACGAATGAAAAAATCGACTTGTCCACGGAACAGTTTATGACAGAAATGAACGGAAAAACCGATGCGGAATATGGCACAAGCTATCAAGCGCCGTCGGAAACGAAATCGGGAAAGTTCGCGGAACAGGAATATACATTTCGCAAAAGTATCCCCGAAGAACTGAAAAATCGTCCGAATTGGACGGCGGTGCGGATACGGAAGAATGAGGCGGTCGGAACGGAAGAATATATCATAGACTGTCATACGGGAAAACCCGCCGAAGCGGATAATCCTACGACATGGACGGACTTCGAGAGCGCATGTGTTTATGCGAAGGAAAACGGTTGCGCGGCGTTGGCGTATGCATTGGACGGTCAGGACGGGATTTGCTGTATCGAGCTTCCCTTGTGCAAAGATAAGGACGGGACTTATACAGAACTTGCCCAAAATATATTTCGAGCCGCGCCGAAAACGTATTGTGAAAATACGGGAGACAAACAGGGGTTGCGGGTGTTGGGAACGACGCAGGG
>ERZ1036470.615-NODE-615-length-14557-cov-4.471866_pt1 | contig 14557 bp, 8 predicted proteins | sample MGYA00514232_ERZ1036470 | MGnify/ENA primary metagenome ERZ1036470 (study PRJEB33795, sample SAMN09464898) | human gut metagenome | isolation source: Bloodstream | host: Homo sapiens | place: USA: Stanford, California | collected 2016-02 ... | reverse complement strand
CCCCCCCCCCCCCCATAAAATTTACAAAAACTTAACCTTGCCCCAGAGTGCCCTTTGGCTCATCATGGGGCATCACGTCCTCGAACACCGTCATGCAGACTCACTAGGCTAGAAACATGACGCAAGAGCTCGTTTCATTGACTATCATCATGGCGGTGGCGGCCGTCAGCCCGATTGTGGCGCAGCTGATTCCAGGAAGGTTCATTCCACAAACTGTGCTGCTGCTCGTCACCGGAGCCGCACTCGGTCCGTACGGACTGGGCGTAATCGAGGTGAACGACGCCGTGAAACTCTTGAGCGAGCTCGGCATGGCGTTCCTATTCCTGCTCGCCGGCTACGAAATCGACCCAAAACGACTCGCCGGGCATCAAGGCAAAGTCGGCCTTGTCACATGGATCATCACCTTGGGGCTCGCCGGACTCGTCGTGACCCTGCTTCCATTCTTCGCAAAGCAAGGCATCAACGGCATCGCCACGGTAATAGCACTTACCACCACCGCTCTCGGCACACTCATGCCGATTCTCAAGGAACGCAACCTCGAAGGCACCCCCATCGGCGACGCCATCATCTCGTACGGAACGTGGGGCGAACTCGGCCCAATCCTTGCCATGGCCATCCTGCTATCCACCCCGAACCGGCTGGCAGACCATGCTCGTGCTCGGCGCGTTCCTTACCATCTGTCTACTGTGCGCAATGCTACCCACGAAAGCACTGAAAACCGGCCATCGCCTGTACCGTTTCCTTACGGAAAACGCGAACACGTCATCGCAAACGCTCATGCGACTGACCACATTCCTGCTCATCTTCCTTGTCACCATTTCTGCACTGTTCGAACTTGACGCGGTGCTCGGCGCGTTCGCCGCAGGCTTCATCCTGCGTTACATCATCCCCGACGGCAGCAAGTCGCTGGAAATGAAACTGGAAGGCGTCGGCTACGGATTCCTTATTCCTGTGTTTTTCGTGGTGTCAGGAGCCGCGATCAACGTGCGCGCCGTGGCAGGCCGACCCGCGCTGCTCGTCGCGTTCATCGTAATGCTCATGCTGATTCGCGCGGTGCCCGTATACGTTGCGCTATCGCTCGACAAACGCGAGAATCCGCTGTCATCGCATCATCGCGTCACCGTAGCGCTGTATTGCACGACCGCGCTGCCGATCATCGTCGCCGTCACGTCACTGGCGGTGAAGGTCGGCACCATGCAAGGCGACACCGCGTCAACACTGGTCGCAGCCGGCGCGATTACGGTGTTCCTAATGCCGCTGCTTGGCTCGATCACATATCAGGTGGCCGACGTACATCCGGTCACCGCGGTTCGGGAGATTGCACACACACCATCCGATTGGCGGACGATCGTGCACGAACATGCGCAGGTGCGTGCGCTGCTGCACCATCAGGACCGGCTCAAGCGTATGGCGGAAACATTGGACGCACTGGAGAAGATGGGAACGATGGGACATGGCGATGAATATCGAGCCGAACTTGTGAAACGTGCGCGCCGCGAAATCGACCGGCAGTTGAAGGAACTCGGCCTGGACCCGCAGCTCACCACGCAACTGCCACACAACTACCGTTATCCGAAGAACTGAAACGCGAATCCGAGCCTTTCCGGCACTCTAAGTGTCCGATTCTGGAGAAACGGACAACCACAGGGCACTTTCGCCGCATTACTTGTCCGATTCTGGAGAATCGGACATTCAGACATGCGCCTATTCGACGGATTTGAGCGAACTAATCGGGTCGATACGATCCAACACCGGATTCACGAACAACTGCACGAGCAGCGCGAAAGCCATGGTCGCGCCGGCCGCAATCACATAACTCAACGGCGTGCATTCCACTTCGAAATACAGTGCGGGCATATTCAACGCAGCCGTCAGCAATCCGCCGACGAAACGGCCGAGAGGCAAGCCCAGCACCACGCCCATCATGGTGAGCACCATCATTTCACGGTTCACATAGTGGTGAACCTCTTTGTCGAAGAATCCGAGCACCTTGAGCGTGGCCATCTCGCGTTCACGTTCTGACACGTTGGTGTTGGCGAGCGTGAACAACACCACGAGCGCGAGCCCGCCCGCGAGCGCCACGATCAGCGCGACCACCGCACCCATCAGATCGAATTTGAAGCTTTCCGCCATGTGCGCGCAGCTCACGGCTTTCATGACCGCATCGTCGTCTTCCAGCTTTTCCGCATAGGCGGCCTGGGATTCGCCTGAACCTTTGAGCTTCGCATACATGGCGTTCCACACCAATTGTTGGCCGTTTGACGATGCGCCATTCGAGGTACCGGATTCGCCGTTTTGATTGTCCGATTCTCCAGAATCGGACGCGGAAGATGCGGAAGACGTGCCGGATGCAGCAGTATCGAACAGCTGGCGATAATAGGTTTCGCTCACATACACGTCCGATCCGATCACACTGCGGATCACCGCGCTGACATGCGCTTCGGCCTGCATATCGTCACCGTTGGTCAGCGTTACCATACCGCCCGCTTTGACGCCCATCGCGCTTGCCGCGGACTGCGATACGATCACGCCGTCATCGTCCAGGCTTATCGTATCGGCCGCACCATCCACCCAACTGGAGCGCACCGGCTGCAACGTGACCATCTTGCCGAACTCGCTGCGTTCACTGTCGGGCACGGCAACCAGCTGAATGCTTTCGCTCCCCGAATCGCCGGTCAAATCACCCGATTCAACGCGCACGTCCATGCTCGACGTGACGCGACCATCCGAAGCGACTTTCTGCCGCATCGCATCAGCGTCATCATCGTTCGCGACCACCATCAAATCGTACTGATACACGTCCTGATACTGTTTCGCGCCCAATGCGGCAACGGTGTCGTTGATCGCAAGTCCGCACACAATCAGCGCGGTGCAGCCGGCCACGCCGCCGACCGTCATGATCAGACGCGATTTGAAGCGGAAAATGTTGCGTGCCGTGACTTTGCCAAGGAAGCTCATGCGATTCCACAACGGCTTGATACGCTCCAGCAGGATGCGCGATCCTGCGCGCGGTGCTTTCGGACGCATGAGGCTGGCCGGTTTCTGCCGCATTTCCTGCGCACACGCGTACACGGTTGCGGCAAGCACGCCGATTACGAAAAGCATGACTCCGGCCGTGCCGTATAGCCAGTCGTATTCCAAGCGCACGTCCGGCATCACATACAGGCCTCGCAATACGACAATCAGGAACGCTGGAATGCCAAGGAAGCCTACGATCAGGCCGAATCCACCGCCGATCAGGCAGGCGAACAGCGCGAACAGCAGGTATCGTGAGGCGACCGCAAGACGCCCGTAGCCGAGCCCTGTGTATGTGCCGATCAGCCCGCGATCCTCTTCAACCATGCGCGCCATGGCGGTCAGACTCATCATCACCGCCACGAGCAAGAACACGATCGGGAATGCGTTGCCCAGCGATCGGATGGATTCCAGATCAGATTTCAGCGAGCTGAATCCGCCGATCTGCGACCTGTCCTGCACATACCAGCGCACTTGCGGAATGCTGTCTTCCAGCTCTTTCTGCTTGGATTGCAGTGTCTGTTCGGTGTCTTTTTTCTGCTGGTCCAATTTCGATTGCGCCTGGTCGAGTTGCGCTTGGGCCGCGGCTAATTGCGGACTTGCGGCAATTGCCGTTTCACGCAGTGTTTCACGGGTTGTTTCGTTGAGGGATCCTGCAGCCGCGCCCGCCTGCATATTCACGATTTGGTCGATTTGCTGGTTGAGCTGATTGCGATTGCTGTCGATCTGCCGTTGCGCTGCGGCGAACTGTTTGTCGGTTTGCGCTTTCGCCTCGTCGATTTGTTTGGTTCCAGCGTCAAGTAGTTCCTGATGACGCGCTTTCTGGCGATTGGTTCGCACCGTGCCGTCGATACGGTCAGCCACTTCGCTGACGGTGTCGTCATAGGCGTCACTGAACGAGTCCTTGTCGGCGGCGTCTTTCACGAGAATGGTGACGGCCGTGTACATGCTGCCGGTCACACCGTCGGACGGCGCAAAGAACGTGTAGTCGCTGGTAGCGGAGGAACGGAACGCGTTCGTACCCGAATAGCCGTCTGGATTGGTGAGATCCTGCGGGTCAAGCACCACGCCCACAATAGTCAGTTCGGTGGGGAAGCTCGGTGCCTGATTGTCCGATTCACCAGAATCGGTCACCCGTGCGGCACGTTTGCCATCCTGCGTGTCCGATTCTGCAGAATCGGACATCTGGGACCCGTTTTCGCCCGTTTGATTGTCCGATTCTGCAGAATCGGACACAGAAGAAGACGCCGAATCCTGCGGTGTCACCGTAATATGGTCGCCCTTTTTATATCCGGAATCCTTGATGAATTTGCGCGTCACCGCGATCTCACCGGACTTCTCCGGCATGCGTCCGCTTTGCAAATACGGCTGGTCAATGCCGTTCGTGCCGATCTCCTGCATGGTCACGGTTTTTTTGCCGTTCAGATCGACGGTCACGGTTTGCGAACGTTCGCCCTGCACTTTCGCGACACCGGAAATCTTACGGAGCGCGGCAATATCGTCATCGGTCAATCCGGCCGTCGACAACACCTGAATGTCGTGCAATCCTTGGGTGTCGAAAAAACGATCCGTCGCAAGAAAAGCGTCTCGGCAACCCGCGTAAATGCCCGTAAGCACGGCGACGCCCAGCAACGAGATCAGTGCGATGGAGATGAATCGCTTCCACGCATGCAACCACATACGCACCATGTCTTTGATGAATGCCATGACGACCTCCAGCCCGTAGCGCTCAAGCAGCACCAACCATTGCTCCCAAAACCTTCATTTTATTGAACTATCGAACTATTGAACACTATGAAACCGAATCCACGCGCTACAGCTACAATCGGGGAAGACGCGCCATACCAAAAACCATAGGCGCGTCACCTACCACTACTGCCGAACGCAACATCGCCAAGATCGCAAACTTTTGCCGAATTTGCCGAATATTGCCGAGGCACCCAAGAAGAGGAAGCATTCATGAGCGACGCAACCGTTGCGAAGAAACCGCGCGAAACCGACGATGTGCCGGTTCCGCCGACGCTGCGCAAGTCTTTGAAGAATCGTCATATTCAATTGATCGCATTGGGCGGCGCGATCGGCACCGGCCTGTTCTATGGTTCCAGCGAGTCGATTCAGCTGGCGGGCCCGGCCATTCTGCTCGCCTATCTGATCGGCGGTCTGGCGATTTTCCTGATCGTGCGCGCCCTGTCCGAAATGGCGGTCGAGGATCCGAAGGCGGGCGCGTTCAGCTATTACGCCACGCAGTACTGGTCGAAGCGAGCCGGCTTTATTTCCGGCTGGAATTACTGGTTCAACTACGTGCTCGTGGCCATGGTGGAGTTGGCCGTGGTTGGCTCGTTCGTGAATTACTGGTTCCCGAACATTCCGAAGTGGGTGTCGGCGGCGGTGTTCCTGGTGGCCATCGCGGCGCTGAATCTTATGGGCGTGAACAAGTTCGGCGAATTTGAATTCTGGTTCGCCATCATCAAGATCGTGGCCGTGCTTGCCATGATTTTCGGCGGTTTGTATGTGATCATCGCGAATGTGCCGACCGCTTCGGGCATTCGCGCGTCGTTCGCCAACTGGTTTACCGTTGACGGCGGATTCCTGCCGCATGGCCTGATGTCTCGCAATGCGGACGGCACGTGGACCGGCCTGCTGATGGCGCTGGTCGTGGTGATGTTCAGCTTCGGCGGTACCGAGCTCATCGGCATCACCGCGGGCGAAACCGAAAATCCGCGCACCACCATCCCGAAGGCCACGAACGGCATTATCTGGCGTATTCTCGTGTTCTACATCTGCGCGCTCGGCGTGATTATGGCCGTGGTGCCGTGGAGCACGATCGACGGCAATTCCAGCCCGTTCGTGCAGATTTTCGACTCGGTGGGCGTGCATGCGGCCGCCGGCATTCTGAATTTCGTGTGCTTGACCGCCGTGATGAGCGTGTACAACTCCGGCCTGTACGCGAACTCGCGCATGCTGTATTCGTTGGCGAAGCAGGGCAATGCGCCCGCGTATCTGGGCCGCCTGAACAAGCGCGGCGTTCCGGTCGGGGGTGTGATCACGTCGGCCATCATCATTGCGATCGCCGTGGTGGTGGTGTTCGTGTGGCCTGATTTCGCGTTCAATTATTTGATGTCGATTGCCACGATTGCCGCTGCGATTAATTGGATCATGATCATGATTACGGAAATTAAGTTCCGTCGCGTTGTCGCCGCCGGCGACGGTCCGAATGATTTAAAGGGATTGAAGGGCCAGGAAGCACTTGACAAACTTGCGTTCAAGCTGCCGTTCGCCAAGGTGACGCCGTATGTGGTGATCGCGTTCATGCTGTTGGTCGTGCTGCTGATGTGCTTCTCCGCAAGCTATCGCATCGCCGTGGTCGCCGGCGTGATTTGGCTGGTAGTGCTGTTCGCCGCCTATCAGATCACACAGAAGCGCGCCTGAAGCCGTAAGGCAACAAAGCGCCCGTGCCTCAAGCGAGGGGCACGGGCGCTTTTTTATTTCAGATTTCGATTTCAGATGTCAGATTTCGCTTTTTAATTTCCAATTCGCGATTGCCGCTTTTCATTGCGCATTCCGTGATCGTCACGTTTCAAATTCCAAATTTCGCTTCCGTACTGCAGTTGACTTGCCAAACTTAATCGCTTAAGCTTTTCTTAAGCTTGACGCTATACGATGTTAGGCAAGGAGGCGGCAATGAGCGCGGAATCATACAAGGGCGGCGAAATCAACAACCGGCAGGCAGAGGCCATCAGCACGCTCGCCTCAGCCAACGAATACAAAGGTAAATCGCGCATCATCACACTGCTCGAACTGCCCTGGGGCCGCAAGTGGAAGTATTTCCGCGACCAGCTGCTCACACGCACCGCGGCCACCGTCGCCATCATGTGCATCGTCATCTACATCGCGATACAGATCCTCACGCCGACCGCAACGCCGAAACTCTACGTTGCCGTGTTCAACGACGCTGTCAGCCAGCAGGAGGCCGCAACCCTGCAATCGCAGGTCGCCAGCAAACTCGATCTACCAGAGGGGCGCAAGGGCGGCGTGCTCATCGACACCTATTTCTCCAGCGACGAAAACGGCATCAGCAAGCTGCAAACCATGATCGCCAGCCATGAAATCGACGTGATCGTGGCCACCCCGAAAACCTATAAGGAACTGTCCGGATACGGCTACTTGACGAACCTCGATTCGTCGCTGACCGAATCGCAGCGCGCGACGCTTTCCAGCGATTTCGTAACATTGAAGGGATTCAAGGATTCCGACGATCCCGATTACAACGGCAGCGGCAAAGGCAGGGCGGAACCGTTCGGCGTTTCCATGACGGATTTCAAACGCTGGAGCACGCTGAAATCCGCAAAATCCGATGCAATCATCGGCATTGTGCAGGAATCGCAGAATCGCAGAATCGCACAACAATTCATTGATTATTTGAACGAATGATCATACGGATTGCCGAATTTATTTCGGTAGTTTTCGCAAATCATGTCACACTCATAGCGAAACGGTACCGTTGTTCAACCAACGGTACCGTTTCGCGTTTCAGCAAGCTGATTTCAGCACGGCACTTTCAGCAAAGCCAATTTCAGAGAAGCCGTTTCAGCGCGGCAATCGCATTACAGCGCCTCGACCTCAAGCACAATGGCTTCAAGCGGCCACAGCGGCGGCACCTGCAGGCCGACTTCACCCAACAACTGGCCGGACACCTTGAAACCGTCCATCTGCGCCGTGGAAATCCACTGCGGGGTGTTCCAACCCCAACGCACCTCGCCGACCTCGTCGCGCAAACGCACACGGTACATGCGGCTCGGATCCAAGCCAGGCATGCGCAGACGCTCGGTGAGCACGTCACGCAGGTTGGTGACGGTCGCCACCACCCACACGGCCCGCTTGCCGTCGTCGGACACCACACCGCGGCCGCGCAGCGCCGGATCCTTGAAGTCCGCGTGCATCACCGTGCCGTGGTGCAGCACTCCACGCAACTCCTTGTACAGCGACACGAACGCGCGCAGCTGCTCGACCTCATCATCGGAACATTCAAGAATGTTCCATTCGAAGCCGGAACAGCCTTCCAGTGAAATGGCCGCACGGTAGCTCAACTCGGTGGCGCGCCAGGTGGAATGCGCCGGCGACGGGCCGACGTGCGCGCCGATCATTTCCGGCGGCACCACGAGTTCGGTGTAACGCTGAATGTCCACGCGATCGCGTGGATCGTTGGAATCGGATCCCCAAATGCGATCGGCATGCTGCAGAATGCCGGCATCGGTGCGAGCGCCGCCAGACGAGCAGCTTTCGATTTCCAGCTTCGGGAATTGCGATTTCAGATCGTCGAACAACCGGTAGCAGGCTTCCGTCTGCTCATGCAGGCCGTATCGGCCGTTATGCACCGGCTCGGTGACGTCACGATTGTGATCCCACTTGATGTAGTCGATGCCGAGTTGCTCGACCAGCGCCGCCATCTGCCCGCGCACATGCTCGTAGGCGGCCGGATTGGCCAGATCAAGCACATACTGGGTGCGGTAGGAGACATCTTCACGGTACGGAACCGCTTCAGGGGCAGCGAGAATCCAATCCGGATGCTCACGCGCGCAGTCGGAATCGAGGTTCACCATTTCCGGCTCGAACCACAGGCCGAACTGCATGCCAAGGTCGTGCACATGCTTAGCGAGATTGTCGAGGCCGTTCGGCCAGACTTCCGGATCGACCACCCAATCGCCGAGGCCCCTGGTGTCGTCACGACGTTCGTGAAACCAGCCATCGTCAAGCACGAAACGTTCGACGCCGATGCTTGCGGCACGGTCGGCCAGCTTGATGAGCGTGGCTTCGTCATGGTTGAAATACACCGCTTCCCACGTGTTGATGGTGAACGGACGAGGGCTTGACACATGCTTCGGCAGCGAGCGCAGCCACGTATGGAAGCGTGCGGCCATGCCGTCAAGACCGGTTGCGGAATACGAGAAGCAGACTTGCGGAGCCTTATACGACTCGCCCGCGCTCAACTGGATTTCGCCCGGCCCAAGCAGTTCGCCGGCACCGATCAGCGTTTCGTGAGGGGGCAGATTGTCGATGCGATACGTCTGGTTGCCACTCCACGCCAGGTGGCAGGCCCAGATTTCGCCGTCCGCCCACTTCGGTTCGCCGTCAGATGCGATGAACATCCACGGGCTTTCGTGGCTGGTTTTGCCGTGACGGCATTCGCGCGTCACGGAACCGGACGGCATAGCGGCGGTACGCGGCTGCTTTTCGAGCGGCCAACGGCCAGTGAACTGGGTTAGCGTATCGGCGCGGCGAGGCATCGGCATGGTCGATTCCAGCCAGTTGACGGTCAACGGCGCGTTTTCGCCGTTTTCACAGCCATTTGCGCCGTCGCCATTCGCACCATCGGTATTGGCGATATTGCTGACGGTCTGTTCGACTATCGCAAGTCCGCCCTTTTTCAGGGAGAGCCTGAGATTGAGACGGACCTGATTCACGCTGTCTTCCGCGATGACGGTGATTGCGGTCGCTTCGGTTTCACCATCCTCCGCGGCAAGGGCCGTGCTCACGGAAGTCCAGCGTACGAATACCGGCTTGCCGCCGCGGTACGCTTCAAGGCCCGGGCGACCGGCGAATGCTTCGGCACCCTGCGGCAGCAGCGATGGGCGCAGGGCCGCGTCGGGCTTTTCGTTCGGCGGGGTGATTTTCAACGTCATGGCATCGAGCTGAGTCAATGCGGCTTCGTCAGGAGAAATGCCGAAGTCAGCCCCCCAGTATTCGACTTGCGGCATTTCGTCGGTAGGGGTTTTCAGCACAATGCAGACGCCATCGCGGCGCAGCACGGCGTGCGGTCCCTGATCAAACATCGTTGTCTCCTTCGGGTATGAAATATGCAAGCAGAGCCCACTCGCCCAGCTTTTCAAACTTTGACTTTTATCCGGATTCAGTATATATTAAGCGCTTAAGTATTGCAAGCGGCGTGACGTTAACGCAGCCGTCCGCCGGACTACGAGCATGCGTTAAGGTGAGGAACCATGGCAAACATTTTCAGTCAAGACAATCCTTTCAACGATCTGATGAGCACCATCGGCGACATGGCCATGATCAGCGTCGCATGGACGGTCTGCTCCATTCCCGTCGTGACAATCGGCGCATCCACCTCCGCCGCCTGCGAAGTCGCGCGCGAACTGCAAGGAGGCTCCACCAAAGGCATCTTCCGTAGTTTCTGGGCCGCGTTCAAGCGCCGCTTCCCCACCAATCTCGCACTGACCGCCATCCTTGCACTGTTCTGGGGACTCGCGCTGTTCGACCTGTGGTACCTGTCAAAGCAGTCCGGCAGCACCGTCGCGATCCTCTACGGCGTAACCCTTGCGGTGATCGCCGTGATCGGATCGCTCTTCGCCTTCATCCTGCCCTTGTCCGGACGCAGCAAGCTCAACGTGGGCGAGCAAATCAAACAATCCGTCAAACTTGCGTTGATGCGACCGCATATCGCATTTGCGGTGCTTGTATTGAATATCTGGCCGATCGCCGTGATATTGATCGCACCGCAGCAGACGCTGATGCTTATCCCCCTGTTGTGGATTCTCGTCGCGGCCGGAGCGAGCTTCTATCTGCAGATGATGCTCGTGCGCAAAACGTTCGCCCTCGAATAAAAAAATGCGATTGCCGCACATGAGCAATCGCATTTTTTAATGCGCAATCGCAATGTAATTCACCATCACACCTTCTTGCGCACCTTATTGCGCGGTTTATCCCACGGTTTATTGCGCAGTCGGAACGGGACCAGTCGAAGCACGGACACGCAATTCGTACGGATCTTCCATCAGATGCCCCACATGCTCGCCATCGATGAGCTTGAGCAGCAGTTCGGCGGCCTGCTTACCGGTATCTACCACATCACGGCCCATGGCGGTCAGATTCGGATAGGCCGCAGTGCACATGAAGGAATCATCCCACGACATGATGGAGATTTCCTCCGGCACTTTGATACCTTGTGAAGCGGCCACGCCAAGACCGGCCAACGCCATCACATCATTGTCGTAGATAATCGCCGTCGGATGCTCGGAGAACGCCAGCAAACGCTTCGTGGCCTCGCTACCGGTTTCCGGCGTGTAGTCGGTGTGCAGGCAGCGATAACGCATGCCCAGCTCGGAAGCGACGTCCGCAAAGGCGGAATCACGAATATACGAGTGAGCAAGCGATTCGGGACCGCCGACGCGGGCAATCTGGCGATGCCCGAGATCATACAGGTATTGCACCGCCTGGCGCACGGCATCGGCGTCGGCACTTGACAGGCTCGGCAGATTGCCGACCACGGAAGCGTCGGCAATGGCAAGTACCGGCATCTCCTCATGCTCCTCAAGCAGGGCGACACAAGGATCGCCAAGCTCGACATTGACGAGCAGCATGGCGTCGACGTTGCCGGTGGCGATCCAATCGTCGATAATCGCAAGCTTCGCCTCCTCGCCCACGGCCATGCGTACCAGCAGGGAATAATCGTATTTTTCCAGCTCGGCACCGAGACCGGAAATAAGTTCCATCATGTAGGATTCGACGGAAAGCAGCTTCGGATCGTAACCCAACACCAGACCCACGCGCTGCGTTTTCGCTTTGGCCAGCGCCCGCGCCGTGCCATTCGGCTTCCATCCCAGTTCGTGTGAGACCTTCAAAACCTTGTCTCGGGTCACATCGGAAACGCCAGACTTGCCGTTGAGCGCATACGAAACGGCGCTGCTAGAGACTCCCGAAGCCTTGGCAACGTCAAAAATCGTCACCTTGCTTTTTTGAATAGGCATGTCCGTGTCCTTCTTCTTAACTTAAATCGCAACTTAAACGATTCATCTACATCATACAGTAAAAGCGCCGACCAACCTCATGAAAAGTCAGTGCTCGCGACACTTTCGTTTCTTAAGGTTGGCGGCGCTTCAACTTATGTTTTTACTTGAGCGAACACGTCAACTGAAATTTCAGTAGTCCTCTCTCTGCTCTTCTACCGCTTCAGCAGACGGTGTATTCGAAAAACCTCACCATTCGCGCTTCAGATCGTTGGCGGAACGCAGCACGTTGGCAGCTGCGAATACGTTCGGATCGGCAAGCGCCGCGGCATCGGTGGTGGTGATGTGCAGCACGACGCTCTCGCCCGGAAGCAGCGAGACCATGCCCTCGGCCACCGAAGCCTTCGCGTCGACCTTGTCTGCCATGCAGAACAGGTCACGCACGTAGCTCTTGGCCGTAACGGTAAGTTCCACACCATCTTCCACAGCAACGGCCGCAATGCTGAACGCTTCAGCCGGAGCGGCAAGCTTCTGGTCGATGATTTCGGTCGGATTGAAGATCACTCGGGCGAAGGCGTTGTCGGACGGGGTCGCCACAACCAGCTCGTTGCCGGCATCCCCGTAGGAGACGATGTCCTCGGCGAGCGGCAGACCGATATGGCAAACGGCGCCAAGCTCAACTTCGTCGAAGCTCTGGGTAGCGAGCACTTCGCCGGCCAGCGTGACGCGCTCGACCTTCCACGTGCCCTTCCATGCCTCACGGGTGTCGTTGAGCACGATGAGTTCGAAGTGGTCGTTGGCGGTCTTCGTGCCTTCCCAGCTGTGGGTTTCACGGTATTCGTCGGACACGCGCGGCTGGATGGTGGCCAGGCGTGGCGCGAAGAAGTCGCGGGAAGCGTACCATACCGGCTTGCGATGTCCATCGAAGTCGACGGCCGCCCAGGAAACGACAGGCCAATCGTCGTTGAGCTGCCAAATCAGCGCGCCCGCGTTGACCGGCTCGAGGGAGCGCATATGCTCCACGCCGAAACGCATGGCCTGCGCCTGCTGCAGCTGGCATGCCCAATGCCAATCCTCTACATCGGCCCAATTGTCGGTCGGAATCAGCCAGCTATGCTCGCCGTCAGACGGTTTGCCGTTGACCACGCCGCCGAAGCTCACGTCGTCAAGATGGCCGGGAGTGATGTGCGAACGCATGCCGCGGGCCAGCTTGTAGTTGCCGCCCATGGCCTTCTGATGCACCAGCATCTGCTTGCCGAACGGTTCGAGAACCTCGTCGTGCACTGCGTTAGTGAGCGTGCTCCATGCCGGCGGGGCCTGATAGCCGAATTCGTCGGCGAAGCGCGGGGTGTACTGCGCGTATACAGTGTAATCGGCGCGGTTCCAAGCATCCCAGATGTGCATGGTGCCGTCGGTGTCGAAGTTGGCGCCCACGAACTTGGTGAAGCTCATCGGGGAGCTCGGCAGGTAGGCGGAGCGCGCCGGATCAAGCTCAGCGAGCAGCGCCGGGAACAGTTCGGAATAGTAGTAGTCTCCCCACGGCTTCTCACCGTAGCCGTATTCGTTGGCCGGGCGATCGTCGTCGCGCAAGGCCTGCTTGTAGCCGCCCCATTCGGAGTAGGCCACATAGTTTTCGTTGGAACCGTTCCACACGATCAGGCTGGCATGTTCGCTCAAGCGCGTGATGTGCTCGCGGGCTTCGGCCTCGACTTCGGCCTTGGTTTCGGCGTCTTCCGGGTAGGCTGCGCAGGCCAGCATGAAGTCCTGCCACACCATGATGCCGTACTTGTCGCATAGATCGTAGAATTCGTCGGCTTCGTAGATGCCGCCGCCCCATGCACGCACCATGTTGGAGTTGGATTCCACCAAGTCGCGAATGCCGCGCTCGTAATCACGGTTGGACACGCGTGCGATGAACGCGTCGTCCGGAATCCAGTTGTAGCCGTGCGCATGAACAGGCACATTGTTGACGTAAATCTGGAATGGGCGGCCGACTTCATCGGCGCGGGTGTCGACATGCACGGTACGGAAACCGACATGGCCGTTCCAGACGGCGGCTTCCGCGGTAGCGGCCTCACCGGCGGTGACAGCAACGTCATACAACGGCTGATCGCCGTAGCCAATCGGCCACCATAACTTCGCTTCCGGCACTGCAATCGTAATCACCGCGGTATCGCGGCCTTCCTCAACAATGCCTTCGGCAGCCAAGGCAACACCAAAACCGGAGATTTCCGCATGTACCGGCACCGCCTGGCGCACGGGGCGGGAATCGTACGGGGACATGATACGGCCCTTGCCCGCACGTTCGATCTCGACATGCACGTTGAGCAGGCCGGTGCCATCTGCGGCGACGTCCACCAGCGGGCGCACGGAAACCAAACGCACGTCGGACCAGGAATCAATGCCGATCTCACGCCAGATGCCGGCGTTGGCCACGTCGACGCCCCAATCCCAGCCGAAGGAGTAGCTTGGCTTGCGGATCTGGTTGAACGCGTGATGCTCGGTGTGCGGGTAGTAGCCGCGGGCCTGCTCCATGCGGTCGGATTCACGCACCGGAGAGGTGAAGATGACGGTCAGTTCGTTGGCACCCTCTCGCAGCAGTTCGCGCACGTCCCAACGGTAGGAGCGGTGGAAGTTCTTGGTGGAGGCCACCGGGCGTCCGTTCAGCACAATGTCGGCGATGGCGTCGAGGCCGTAGGCCACCAAGTCGTGGCGGTCGGCACCGTTGTCGTGCCAGTCGAAACGGCAGGTGAAACGCCAGTCGATGTCGCCGATCCACTGCTGATCGTTCTCGTTGGCAC
>ERZ1036470.611-NODE-611-length-14592-cov-5.890762_pt1 | contig 14592 bp, 9 predicted proteins | sample MGYA00514232_ERZ1036470 | MGnify/ENA primary metagenome ERZ1036470 (study PRJEB33795, sample SAMN09464898) | human gut metagenome | isolation source: Bloodstream | host: Homo sapiens | place: USA: Stanford, California | collected 2016-02 ... | reverse complement strand
CCATCGAACGGATCGGCGATCAAGCCCGCGTTCAGCAGGTCCAGGGTCGCCTCTCCCGGCACGGTTGCCGGAATGCCGGCGGTAAGTGTTTCACGTAGCGATTCTGGGGCGGCTTCTGGATTGACGGCCGTCAGCGTCCATCCTTCGCTCAGCGAAGTGAATGTGCTGGGAATGTGAGACATGGGAAGTTCCTTTGTACGAAGAAGAGGGCCCCGCCGCGATGGCTATCTCGACGCGGCCCTTGATTATGGAAAGGGTTCAGTTCTTTCGGGTTTATTCCTTGACGGAGCCGGCTGCGATACCGCTGTAGATCTGCTTCTGGAAGATCAGGAACAGGATCAGCATTGGCAGCAGCGTGATGATCACGCCGGCGCAGATCAGGTTGTACTTGCTGCCCATAGGACCGGTGAAGGAGTACAACGCGATTGCGATGGTCTTCAGATCGGCATTCTGCAGGTATAGGTTGGCTGCGTAGTATTCGTTGTACACGCCGACGCCCTTCAGGATTGCGCAGGTCACGATTGCCGGCTTCAGCAGCGGCAGCAGGATCTTGTAGTAGACGGTGAAGTACGAGGCGCCATCCATGATTGCGGCTTCATCCATGGACACCGGGATATTCTCGAAGAATTGGATAAATACGTAGATGGAGATGACGTCGGTGCCGCACTGCATGAGGATGTATCCCCACATCGTGTTGACTGCGTGGAAGTTGACCATCATTTTGTACAGCGCGACCTGCATTGCGATGCCCGGAAGCAGGGCCGCGATGGTGAACATGCCACGGATGAAGGTGTTACCGGGGAAGTGGAAACGGCTCAACGCGTAGGCAAGCATGGTGCCGATGATCGTGGTGACGATCAGGACTACAACCACCACGATGATGGAGTTGCGGAATGCGACTGCCATGTTCGACGTGGTGAACGCCTGCACATAGTTGTCGAAATTGAGCCAATTCTTCGGCATATCCATAACAGATGTGCTGTGGTATTCCTTGTCCGTCTTGGCGGCGGTCACAAAGCAGCTGACCAGAGGCAACAACATCATGAATGCCACGAAAACCAGGGAAAGATACTTGACGAAAACGAAGAAACCAATCTTGAACTTGTACCAGAAGCCAGAAGTCTTGGCTGCGGAGCGTTCCTTCGCGAGTGCCACTGCGTCAGTCATCATGCCACCGCCTTTTCAGTCTTGCTCGGACCGTTCTTGAAGATCGGAGCGTTCTTCTTGGCCATGCGGGCGCGCTGGCGCTCGATCTTCGCGGCCTTCTTCTTTGCCTTCTCCACACCGTCGTCAGCGTCCTTAAACGCGTAGTTGAAGAACAGTTGCTGCAACAGCGCGCAAATGAGAATGATGATCAGCAGGACGATTGCCATGGCGGATGCCAGGCCGACCTTCTGGCTGGTGTGGGCGATGCGGTCCATGCGCACGAAGTAGGTGGCGGTGCCGTTCGCGCCGGTGGTGATGACGTACGGGCCTTCGAAGGCGGACAACGAGCCGGTGATCGAAAGGATGACGTTCAGCACGAGGATGGTCTTGATGCCCGGCAGAATGATATGGCGGAACTGCTGGAACTTGTTGGCGCCATCGATTTCCGCGGCCTCGTACAGCGATCCGTCGATCGACATCATTGCGCCGATGAACAGGATCACGTTCTGCCCGAGGTAGCGCCAGATCGACGCGCCCACCAGCGACCAGTTGTTCACGCTTTGGTCTTTCAGCCAGTAGGGCAGACTGTCAAGCTGGAATCCGCACCATTGAAGCACAGTATCGAACACGTAACCACGTGTGTAGAAGAACTTGAAGATGAAGCCGACTGCAATGCCGTTGATCAGGTACGGGAAGAAGTAGATGGCCTTGAAAGCGCTGCCGCCGCGGACCTTGAACGCCAGCATGCTGGACAGGTACAGGGCCAGGCCAACCTGAATCAGCGCGCCGGCCATGTAGTAAAGGCTCAACTTCAGGGAGGAGAGCGTGTCGGGACGGGTGAAGACATCAATGTAGTTCTTGAGGCCGACGAATTCACGCGGGCCGATGTACTTCATCTTGTAGAACGAGTAGCCGATCATGGATCCGAACGGCCAATACGTGAAGATTACGAGCAGTGCGACCGGAACTGCGCAGAAGGCGACGATAATACCGGCCTTGCGCCAATCTCGGGGCTGCTTATTGAATGGGACCTCGACCTTCTCGGCCGGTTCCACTGCTGCTGCAGTCATGATATCCCCCTCAGGTGAGTTTTCTTCTCTGCCTTGTTGTTAGTGAAAGAAAAGGACTTCGACCGTTCCTGCTGAGAACGAGCCGAAGTCCTCAGTGATGATTGAAAGCAATCACAGATTGAGCATCAAGCTCACTTGGCGTCAACACCCTCGGAGTCGAGAGCGTCGTTCCACTTCTGGTTCCATTCCTGGACGAGTTCGTCATAGGTCTGGTCCTTGTTGGCAGCGTGCTCGACGATGCCCTGAACGCGGGCGTCGCCGCCGTTCTTGAGGTTGAGCTCGGAATCAGAGTTGAGGTCGTTGAACAGATCTTCCTCGCCGGACTTGGCGGGTTCGTCGGCGATGAGCTCGACATCCTTGAAGTTGGCGTAGAGGTCAGGAAGCTTGTCGTCGTTGGCGGAGATCGGGATGCCACCCTCGTTGTAGGCGAAGTTGGACTTTTCGGTCATCCACTTGACGAAGATCATGGACGCTTCCTGATTGTCAGCGGAAGCCTTCTTGTTGATGCCGAATGCGTAATCCGGACCGGAAGACGCGTACTGCTTGCCGTCGACGGTGATCGGGAACGGCATGTAGCCGACGTCTTCAGCGTTGTCGCCAGCGGCCTGCATCTGGGAGACTGCCCAGGAGCCGAGCACCATGGTAGCGATCTCGCCGTTGTTCATCTTGCCCTTGGAAGATTCCCAATCGGTGGTGGAGTAATCGTCCTCAGTCAGACCATCGGCAACAGCGTCGTACAGAATCTTGTAGACGTTGTAGGCGTGGGTGCCGTCGCCCGGATCCTTGAACGGATTCTTGGTGTGCTCAAGCACCTGGTTCAGGTACTTGGCATCGCCGGTAGCGGTACCGCCAATGTAGTCATCCCATGCGCCCATGGTCCAACCAGCGGCATAGTTGGTGTGCAACGGGATGGCCTTGGTCTTCTCCTTGATGGCCTTCAGGTCGGAGATGAACTCATCCGGGGTGGTCGGCAGCTTGTCGACGCCGGCGTCCTTGAAGACCTTCTTGTTGTAGACGATGCCGGAGGCGTTGCCGGTGGAAGCGATGCCGTAGACCTTGTTGTCGTAAGCCTTGTCGGTGGCGTACTTGACTTTCTTCTTCACGTCGTCGAGGGAGCCGTAAGACAGGAAGTAGTTGCCCAGCTCGGACTTATCAACGGCCGGGATCATCATGATGTCGCCCCAGTCGCCACCCTGCAGACGGGTCAGCGCGCTGTTGGCGTAATCAGTGCCGCCTTCGATGGAGATCTTGATGTTCGGATACATCTTGTTGAACTCAGCGAGGTACTGCTTCCAGGTCGTGCCGCTGTAGTCGTCCTTGAGCATATCGGTACGGTTGCTGTACAGCTTCAGATTGGCCTTGATGTCCTTGCCGGTCTCGCCAAGGGTGATGTCCTTGTACTGGAGATCCGTGGACTGCGAGGAGTTGTCGCTGCCGCCGCAAGCAGCCATGCCCATCATGCAGGCGGCTGCGACGCCGGCTGCGACAATCTTCTTGAGATTCATCTTCTGATCCTTCCTTACGAATCACTGTTCATCACTTCGGGAGACTCGGCACCGATTCTCCGTTGGTGATGCCTTTCATCTCAGGCCTCTCTGCCTGCCCTTGATGAAGTGGTAATACTTACGATAACTGAACCCCTTAAGCTTGTCAAGCGCTTAAGTAGTGCGTCAATACCCCCGAAATGAGTTTTACGATGCTTTCTCAACATTACGCGATTTTGTTTAGTCTGCAAAAAACGTTGATATTACTAGGCTTTCGATTACTTATCTGCAATCTAACAAGTATTCAGTAGGTTAACATTAATGCGATTAACGTAATTTTATTTACTGGAGTGTCGTTAAGCGCTTAAGTCATACTGCGGTATCCGCAAAACGTTGGAGAATCAACAAAAAAATTAGCATGTCACGTCTTCAAAATGACGTGACATGCCAATGTCGTTCAGTGCGATTTTCAGAAGTGCATCCGCAACTCCAACCTCACATGAGCAAAGCTATGCACGGGACGCAATGAAATTGCGATACCACAGGAAGCTATCCTTCGGAATGCGCTCCTGCGTGGCGTAATCGACGTACATGATACCGAATCGCTTGGCATAGCCGAAATACCATTCGAAATTGTCAAGCAACGACCACACGAAATAGCCAGTCAGCGGCACACCCTCGCTCATCGCGCGACGAGCCGCGGCAAGATGACGCTGCAGGTAGTCGATGCGGTCAGCGTCATGCACCGACTTGCTGCCATCGTCATTAACCACCAACTGATCCTTGCAGGCCATGCCGTTTTCCGTGACCATCAGCGGCACTTCAGGGTAATTATCGTGCACACGCACCAACAGATCATGCAGGCCATCAGGATCGATATTCCAACCCATATCGGTGTGCGGCCCCTCCGTCGGCAACCAGTCGACGTCGGACGCGCCAGGAGCCGTGGAAGCCTCCGTGGACTGCGGGAACTGCGGGCGGTCGCTCATAGCCAACAGATTCGTGGAGTAATAGTTGATGCCGAGCACGTCGATCGGCTGATGAATCTGCTCAAGATCGCCCGGCTGCACGAAACTCCAATCGCAGATGCCCTTGGTGATGGCGAACAGCTCGTCGGGGTACCGGCCGCGTAGCATCGGGTCAAGGAACGCGCGGTTGGAGATCAGATCGAGACGATGGCAGGCGTCGGCGTCCCCGCGGTTCAGCGCAAGATTCAGCGTGACCGAACACTTGGCACGCTCCCCCAGTTCGGCGCGCACAGCCTGGACCATCAAACCATGCGCAAGGTTCAAGTGATGCACCGCGGGAAATGCACCTGGGCCGAGACCCAAGCCCGGCGCATGCTCCTTTGCACCATAGCTCAAATACGAGGAGCACCACGGTTCGTTCAACGTGGTCCACGTGTCGACGCGGTCGCCGAGGCGCTTGGCCACCACAGACGTGTAGTCGGCCAGCGCGTATGCGGTTTTGCGATTCAGCCAACCGCCTTCATCACCCAAATACTGCGGCAAATCCCAATGATAGAGCGTCACGACCGGCTTGATGCCACTCTCCAGCAATGCGTCGACGATACGCTCGTAAAAGTCGAGGCCCTTGTCGTTGACAACGCCGTTGGGCGTTGACATGATGCGCGGCATGGCGATCGAAAAACGGTAAGCATCAACGCCGAGATCCTTGAGCAGCGCCAGATCCTCGCGCCAACGATGGTACGAGTCCGTTGCCACATCGCCGGTATCGCCGGCTAGCGTGGCACCCGGGGTATGGCTGAACGTGTCCCAAATCGAGGGGCAGCGACCATCCTCGTTCGCCGCACCTTCAATTTGGTACGACGCCGTAGCTGTACCAAATACAAAATCCTGAGGAAAAGTGTTCTCCATTGCACGTCCTTCCCATGAAGCGGTTAAGGTACTGTGTTTCATATAATAAGCCAGCACTCCAGACACAGCGCAAACCAGCCGCTCTGCACCAATCATGCACAGCCAGCAACACTCATCACAAACAATGCGCCATATACAACGGCAACGTGATGCACTCCGCAGCCTTATCCACAACCATCGGTTTAGGCGCCAACACAAACCTCATACCTACACGCTTGCCAAATTTCTCTTTGAATTTATTCAGCGAAACAGTGCCGTACCGAATACCAGATTTCGCTTCAATAGGACTGATTCGCGCCTTCATAGCCGAATTCTCAAACTCTCGAGTAATCAGAAAATCAATCTCCATCGCACCATACTTGTCTTCATGGTTACCGCAGGAATAGAAAAACAGCCGATGCCCTGAAGCACGGAGTTGCTGAGCAACGAGATTCTCCACAAACATGCCCTCATTAAATGCAAGCTTGCCGAACAGAACGTCCTTATACAGCGAGGCCGGAGTCGTCTTTCGATCGGCAAACGTCAACGCCGACAAAAGCCCAGTATCCGCCATATAACACTTCACTTTGGCTTCGTCCTCGTTAAACCCCAGCCCCACATTCGGGTCGGTGGAGTTATAGCAGTTGTTGGTCACTCTGGCGTCGGACAGCCAGAAAAAGGAATCACGATAATCCCTCATGCGCGCGTTTTTTCCGATTGAAGTGATGCGGAATCGCTTCTCCTTACGTGAGAGTTGTGCAGGGATCGCGTCAAACACCGCCATCACCTTAGCTTCATAACCTTGCGCATATTTGGCGACATCCTGACGGTATAAGTTGAGGATGCGCCGTTTAATACGGTCAGCCGAGCCAAAATCACGTTGTTTAATGTAGTCCTCCACCACCTGAGGCATGCCCCCAACAAGCATGTACTCACGCAGGAGGCGCATGGCCTTGTTATGCAGCGCGGAAGGCAAAGGCCTCATATGCTCGAATGAGTCACGAATGGCATACGCCAGCTGTTCGTTCCCGTACGCCCACAAGAATTCTTCGAAATCCAAGGGATTCAACTCCCCTGACTGCTCCTCGGAAGGAATAACAATATCTTTGACATTCTGATGGATGGACAGCAACGACCCAGTTTCAATGTAATCGAAACGGCCATCAGCCACCAATCGTTTAATGAATTCGCGCGCAGGAGGAAAACTCTGCACCTCATCGAAAATAATCACCGAATGCCGCGGCACCAGATTCACTTCATAGTAGGCAGACAGGTAAGTGAAAAAGGTTTCAAGATCCTGCCGATACTGACGAAAGAGATCAAGCACTTCCTGAGGCGCTTCGGAAAAGTCGATTGCCAAATACGAGTCATACTCACGTTTGGCGAACGCTTCCGCAATCGTGCTTTTACCAACACGTCGAGCACCTTCAATAAGCAGGGCGCTTGCACCTTGATCACGATTCTTCCATTCGAGCATCTCGTCATAGAACTTACGCTTAAACATCGCCAAACTCCTTATATTGCAACGATTTTCATACTGGTTTACACGGAATCGGCAGTGTCAAATCAAGGATTTCGCACGAAAACGGCAGTGTCAAATTGCAGATTTCACACGAAAACGGCAGTATCAGCCAGCATTTCGATATCTTGTAATCAGTTGCGCAAACAAACGTACACACAACAACACGCGGAACAGGCAGTCAAGTATTCGCACACACCCGTTATGAAGCAACCGACTGCGTGTCTTTTCGTAAAGTCGGTTAAGATATTGCGCGTAGGCAATCGTATCGTTCACATCAGCCAGGCGACGACCGCCAGCTGGAACGATATCAAGAACTGACCGAAATCTCTGCCGTTCAGCCAGTCCTCCATGTATTGCGGCAGCAGGCACTGCCGCAATCAGCATTGAAGCAATAGGGGAACTCTCACATGCAGCATATTTCTTTCAACAATCCGAATCTTCGTCATATGGGACGCGTCAGCGATGCCGTGGATCCAGTCACGCACGCGCCATTCCAAACATGGGCATTCCCGTACACGCAAGTGTCATTCCGTTGCACTGGAACATACATCGGCGTACGCCTCGTCAACTATTGGGGGTACGGGCGAGCCACTCTAGGAGCCATTGTTGACGGCCTGCAACTGCGCATTCCCGTCCCCATCGACACCGAACATGACGCCGTCACACTGGAAAACGGCTATCCCAGCCGCGTGGAACCAACGAAACCAGCAGATGCGCAGCCCAGCACCCAATCCGACGTTCGCAAACCCGTATACGTCACCATTGCCGAACAATTGCCGAACATCATGCATGAAGTCACGATTTTCAAACGTCAGGATGAAGGCAACAATCGCTACGACATGATCAGCATCGAGCTTGACGACAATGCGCAACTACTGCCGCCCAGCGCCACTAAGCCAAGCCGTCGCATGGAATTCTACGGCGATTCCGTAACCTGCGGCGAACGTTGCGAGGCACTGTGCTACGAGGGGCAGGCAGATCCCGACGAGGATTTGAGCGGCTACAGCAACTCTTGGTATTCATACGCCTCAATCACCTCACGCAACCTCAACGCTCAAGCTCATCTAGTAGCGCAGGGCGGAGCCAGCCTCATCGACGGTATTGGCTGGTTTCACGCACCGCACTATCTCGGCATGGAAAGCATTTGGGATCGCAGTACGTACAATCCGGAATTTGGTGAGCCGCAGCCGTGGGATTTCACGCGTTACACGCCGCATGTAGTGGTGGTTGCGCTGGGACAAAATGATTCTCATCCTCGCGATTTCATGGCGTTGGATTACGACGGTGCTGAGGCGCAGCATTGGCGTGCACGCTATCTCGATTTCGTACATGCGTTACGCGAGAAGTACCCGAAAGCGCTGATCGTGCTTACTACAACAATTGTGCGGCACGACGCCGCTTGGGACCGAGCGATCGGCGAAGTCTGCGATAAGCTTCGCGCTGAGGGCGAGTTTCACGTGAAACATTTTTTGTATTCACGCAATGGTTGCGGCACGGATGGCCATCCGCGAGTTCCGGAAGACGAACAGATGGCCGCCGAACTGACCGCATACCTAGAATCATTCGGCCCGGATCTGTGGCAATAGCCTATGCATTCGTGACATATTTTTATTTGATTCGCTTCTGCGATTTTGGTGGCACAAATCGCAGAAACGTTGAATCTTCAATGATTTTTTATTTGACCGGTATTTGATTCGTATTTGACTGACGTGCGATCAGCAGAACTTCAATCGCAATACAAAGCGTGCGATTGCCGCACACTATAAGCACAGCAATCGCACGCTATTCATTGTCGACTAGCGACAATCATGCAACGTGATTATTCAGCGTGATCAGAGTCGGTGTGATCGGTCAGGTCTAGCTTGAATGGGTGAGCGGGCAGATCATTGTCATTAACCAACGGTGCAGGCCCCCAACTGCGCCACGCGTAGCGCATCATCACCGGCGCTGGCACTTCCGGCGTGGCCAACGTAATCGTGCCGATACTGCGACTGTTAATCGGAATACCGAACTCCGTAGCGTTATAGTCAACCACATTGACCTTCGCGTTGATCAAATCGTCAATATCGCAATCCACGAAAATCGCAGCAGTGGCCGGATGGAACACACCATCAGCGCCGGCAAGCTCGAAACCGGAACGTTCCGGCAGTCGTACCAACGAAGGCAGGCTCTTGTCGAACTTATCACCATAACTGTCGGGCGTAGTACCGCTGAAATGCAGGCCGTGCGCATACCGGAAGAACAGACGCACGCGACCGCCTTCGTCGCAGCGGAAGCCCAGCACAGTCGGACCATACACCGGAATACGGCTCATACCATACACTTGGTGAAGCGCACAATTGCCGAGACGCTCGCCGGGCGTGCGCTTATCAACCGGGTGAATGTTGTTGTATTCACCGCAATCCATGGTGCAGATGGCGAACACGTTGTCGATGGACTGTGCGGCATCCCACTGGGCCTCACGCAGCACCGGCCACAGCATCGGATCGCCTTCGCCCTCGTCGACCTTCTTGTCGATCCACTGCGGCAGCTGCACGATCAGGAACGGCAGATTCTCGCTCCACAGCGCACGCCATTCGCCGATCATCATGCCCAACAGCTCACGGTAGGTTCCGCAATACTGTTCGTCTTCCTCACCCTGATACCACAGGAATCCAGCCAAGGAGTACGGCACAATGCGTTCCAGCATGGCATGGAACGGACCAGTCGGACGCCACTGCGAGGTCGGCGTCATCGGTGGCGGCCACGGGCATTCGCCGTACTGTTGGGTCAGCGTATCCCACGTCACATCAGGATCGACTTCACGAGCTGCAGCAACCGACGCATTCCAAGTATCAGAACGCAACTGCCATTCGCTATACTCCAAATCGAATTGTTCCTGCGTCTTGCCTGCGATCGCCTGCTCGTAACGAGCAAGATAGCCGCGCCCGGATTCGCTGGAATTCAGTGCATCTTCGCTCATCCAACAACTAATCGACGTACCCCCGATATAACAGTCGATAATGCCGATCGGAAGATCAGAATCGAGTTCGTTACGCAGTTTTCGAGCGAAATAGTAGGCTACCGCGCTCATAACGCCACTGTTTTCCGGCGATGATTCCTGCCAGCTTGCCGCATGTTCGGCGTTGCGATTGATCACACCGGTTTTTGGCACATTGTAGAAACGAAGGAGCGGATCGGCGCAGTTTTCGAGGGCTTCCTCAGCGTTTTCGCTGTTGCGCAATTCGAGTTCCATATTGCTTTGGCCGCCGGCCATCCATACTTCGCCGATAAGAACGTCGTAATATTCGATGAAATCGTTGCCTGCGGTGACGCGCAGCGTGTAGGGTCCGCCTTCGGGTTGTGCGGGCAGCATAACGCGCCATGGAGAAAAACCGTTCTTGATCTCTTTGGAGGCGTACGCGTGCGCCTGCACGATCACGGAACCATCGAAATCGCGGATTTCCGCGGAAACCTCAAGTCCAGCGCAATCGGCATCCAACGCGCCGAACACGGCGATGGGTTTGTTGCGCTGCAACACCATATGTGAGGCGAAAATCGCGGCGACGTGCAGAACTCCTGCCGTGCTACGGTCATCGGTAGATTCAACCGACGTTGTCATTTCAGAACCAGGAGCAGGACCAGTCGCAGTGACCATGACATCTCTTCCTATAGAAAAACTGTAAGAAACCGTACGTATCTATCCTAGAGCAATATGCGACAGAACATACAAAAAGACCGCCACCGTGAGGCAGCGGTCTTTCATAAAAGACTCAGCGATTAGCCGGATGAGTCAAATCAGCCACGGGCGATCTTGCCGGTGAAGGTGGCCATATCAGCGTCGTCATCCTTGCCGTTGTTCCAGGAGAACATGGCGCGCAGCTTCGGACCGACGGTCTCGATGCGGACGTTGCCATACTCTTCCTGCAGGGCCTTGAACTTCGGAGCGCCAGCGTCCTGATCATCGATGAATTCCTTGGCGAAGGAGCCGTCCTGGATGCGCTGCAGGTGGTACTGCATGCGCTCACGCACGTGCTCGTCGATGCAGGTGTTGGTGTAGTCGCCGTACTGGGCGGTGTCGGAGCAGGACCAGCGGGCCTTGTTCAGACCGCCCTCGTCCATGAGGTCGACGAGCATCTTCAACTCGTGGCAGACCTCGAAGTAGGCGATTTCAGGCTGGTAACCGGCGTCGGTGAGGACTTCGAAGCCCATTTCAACGAGCTTGTTCACGCCGCCCATGAGCACATTCTGCTCGCCGAACAGATCGGTTTCAGTCTCTTCGGTGAAGGTGGTCTTGATGGCGCCTGCACGCAGCGCGCCCAGAGCCTTGGCATAAGCCAAGGTGATGTTCCAAGCGTCGCCACGCGGATCCTGCTCCACGGCCACGACGACCGGGACGCCACGGCCGTTGGCGTACTCACGACGAACGATGTGGCCCGGTCCCTTCGGAGCGACCATGAAGACCGGATGATCCTCGGACGGCTTGATGTAGCCGTAGTGGATGTTGAAGCCGTGAGCGAAGGCGACGGCTGCGCCCGGCTTGATGTTCGGCTCGATGTCGTTGGTCCAGATGGTGCGCTGGTACTGATCCGGAGCCAGGATCATGATGATGTCGGCCTCAGCTGCGGCTTCCGGAACGGACTTGACTTCCAGGCCCTGCTCCTTGGCGTGCTCGACGGACTTGGAGGTCGGACGCAGGCCGACGACGACGTCAACGCCGGAATCGCGCAGGTTCAGAGCGTGAGCATGGCCCTGGGAACCGTAACCGATGATGGCAACCTTCTTGCCTTCGAGGACCGAGAGATCACCGTCGTTCTCGTACCAGATTTGTGCAGCCATTGTAATTGGCACTCCTTTTATGTAGTGGGGTGAACGCCTCCCGGCGTTCGGGTTTCTACCATTCGCAGATGAATTCGCGTGTTTTTGTGCATGGATTTTGTCCTGCAAACTGGGGTCTATCCTACTCCCGACCCTTCCTAAATAAGTACCGAGTCCACAAAGTGAGCTAACGCCTAACCGTGCGGCTCCCCGACAATCAGTGCTGCGATCCCACATACGAAATATCCCAGTCATAAAACAACACAGCAACAAAAAAGAAGCCACCGTGGTGAGACGGTGGCTTCCAACACGTTTCGCGCGTATTGCGCTACTACGCTACTCAGCGGCCTTTAACATGCAGCCGCTACAGCGAAATCACTGAACCTGGGTACGGGCGATCTTGCCGTTGAAGGACTCGGCCATATCGGCATCGGCGTCCATCTGGTTGTTCCAGGAGAACATGGCACGCAGCTTCGGGCCAACGGTCTCCAGATGCGGGTGGCTGTACTCTTCCTGCAGCTCCTTGAACTTCGGAGCGCCGGCAGCCTGATCGTCCATGAACTCCTTGGCGAAGGAGCCATCCTGAATGCGCTTGAGCTGGTACTGCATGCGCTTCTTGGTCTCTTCAGTGATGACGGTGGAGGTGTAATCGCCGTACTGGGCGGTATCGGAGCAGCTCCAGCGAGCCTTGTTCAGGCCGCCTTCGTTGGCCAGATCCACCAGCATCTTCAGCTCGTGGAACACCTCGAAGTAAGCGATCTCCGGCTGGTATCCGGCCTCGGTCAGCACGTCGAAGCCCATATCGCACAGGTGGTTGATGCCACCCATGAGCACGTCCTGCTCGCCGAACAGATCGGTTTCGGTCTCTTCGGTGAAGGTGGTCTTGATGGCGCCTGCACGCAGAGCGCCCAGAGCCTTCGCGTAAGCCAGGCACAGCGGCCAGGTCTTGCCGTCCGGATCCTGCTCCACAGCCACAACGACCGGAACACCACGACCGGCGGCATACTCACGACGAACGATGTGGCCCGGACCCTTCGGAGCGACCATGAACACCGGATGATCTTCAGTCGGCTTGATATAGCCGTAGTGGATGTTGAAACCGTGGGCGAAAGCCAGAGCAGCGCCCGGCTTCAGGTTCGGCTCAACCTCTTCCTTGTAAACCTTGGCCTGGTACTGGTCAGGCAGCAGGATCATGACCACGTCGGCTTCGGCGACGGCCTCGCCGACCGGCTTGACTTCCAGACCCTGCTCCTTGGCGTAATCCACGGACTTGGAGGTCGGACGCAGGCCAACGACGACGTCCACACCGGAATCACGCAGGTTCAGCGCATGGGCGTGACCCTGAGAACCGTAACCGAGGATGGCCACCTTCTTGCCTTCAAACACAGACAGGTCGGCGTCCTTTTCGTACCAGATAGTTGCTGCCATGATTGGCGCTCCTTTTATTTTCTTTTATCGCTTCGGGATTGTACTTTTCCCCGAAAAATCTTTCGATTTCTGTTACTTGTTCGGTTGTTGCAGCGGCTTGTGATTCCTAGGATGTTGCTCCCCCCGGATTGTGTCCGAGGAATCACTCCCGCCTCTCCTGCGGAACCGTTCTAGTCCCGCTTTCTTTATATTGGTTGCTGGCGTTCACATAGTGGTTATGTTTTGCGTCAAACGTTTTTTCGTAGTGGTACACGGGAGTACCAAGTTCGGCACTCGGGAGTATCGAATGCGACTCACTTGGTGAAGTCGACGTCCTTGGTTTCCTTGCAGGTGATCACCGAGATGAGGCAGCAGACCGCCATCACGCCCAGATACAGACCCACGGAATGCACACCCCAATGGTGCGACAGCCAAGTGGCGATGGTCGGCACGAACGCAGCGCCGACGATGGCAGCCAGGTTGTAGCCGATGCCGGAGCCGGAGTAGCGCACGTTGGCGTCGAACAGTTCCGGAAGGAATGCGCCGATCGGACCAAACGCAGTGCCCATCAAGGCGAAACCGATGCACAGGAACAGCAGGGTTGTCGCGAAATTGCGCTGGCCCACCACACCCGAATCAAGCAGATACGGGAACAGCAGGGCGAACACCACCAGCAGCACCGACGAGATGGTGATCACGCGACGACGTCCGAACCTGTCGGCGTTCACACACGAGATGATGATGAATGCGGCGAATACGCACACGGCGATCATGAGCATCAGCAGATACTCGCGGTTGGTGAAGCCGAGGTTGCCACCGCCGTCTTCCACGCTCTTGGTGCCCCAAGCGAGCGACCATGTGGCCAACGTGTAGAACAGCGTGTAGGTAACGGCCACCAGGAACGTGGCTTGGATGACTTCCTTCCAGCTCTTCTTGAACACTTCGGTCAACGGGGACTTGACGACCTTCTTCTGCTCCTGGGCCATGCGGAAGATCGGAGTCTCCTCCATCTGCACTCGCACGACGAGGCCGACGATCACCAGAATCGAGGACAGCAGGAACGGCACACGCCAGCCCCATGCCAGCATCGCATCGTCATCGTTGAACGTTTCCAACAGGAAGTAGGTACCGTTCGACAGGAAGAAACCGATCGGAGCGCCCAATTCCGGGAAGGAGCCATACAGCGCGCGCTTGTCTTCCGGAGCGTTCTCGGTGGCCACCAAAGCGGCACCCGACCATTCGCCGCCCAGACCGATGCCCTGCACGAAACGGCACAGGCACAGCGCGGCGACAGCCACAATGCCCCACTG
>ERZ1036470.591-NODE-591-length-15027-cov-3.672055_pt1 | contig 15027 bp, 10 predicted proteins | sample MGYA00514232_ERZ1036470 | MGnify/ENA primary metagenome ERZ1036470 (study PRJEB33795, sample SAMN09464898) | human gut metagenome | isolation source: Bloodstream | host: Homo sapiens | place: USA: Stanford, California | collected 2016-02 ... | reverse complement strand
TTCTCTAAGCAACATCCCCCCTTGGTATATGTAGCGATGTACCTTGCCGTCAACACTTTTTTCCGTGCGTAAACCATAACTATCGTAACGATAGGAAACGTCTTTGCCCGTCGCTTGATAATTTGATAAATTCCCCTCTTTTCCCCACGAGAGTGTGGCCGCAAGCGCATCGTTTTGTTTATGGTCGAACCATTTGTCCGGTTTTCCGTCTATGGTATAGTTAATTGTTCCCGTACTTCCTCCATAGCCAATCAGCTGTTTTTGTGTGTTGTACCGATACGTTTTTCCGTTCTTTACCAGAAGGTTTCCGCCTACATCGTAAGCGCAGGTATAGTTATCTCCTCCCTTTCGGCTCTCTCTGGTCAAACGCCCCATCTCATCATATTGATAACTTACAATTTGTATGGGAATGCCGCTTGGCATTTCGTTTATTTGCTTGATGTTCCCTGCGGCGTCACGCTCATACATCCGAAGATATGAATTTCGGATATTTCCATAACTTTTAACATAGACAGCGGGAGACATGCGGACATACTGCGAATTCTCGATTTGGCCCCCGAAAGTATTTGTATAAGAAAACTGCTCGATCGGCCTATTTCCCAGGCCTTTTTTCTCCGTTAAAAAACCCAAATCGTTATATTGATAGGCAATTACGTTTCCGTCGGGCTGTTCCACCTGCGTCATGCGCGGATCGCTTCTGTAACGGTCGTACTTGATAGTATATGTTTCTGCCGTCGCCTGCGCGCCGACATAGATACTATTCGTCACGATATGAGCGTTTTCCGCCGTTTGCGTTTGTTTTGTCTCACTACGCACTATTCTTGTACCGTCTGCGAGAGTTTGCGTTTCACTGCCTATTACTTCGAATAGATCGTTGTACAGATATATCTCCTTGGTATTTTCCACTCGATTCACAGCAGACAACAGCCGTCCGTTTTCATTATATTGATAAACGAGATAGTTGTTTTCCGCCGTAAAAGCCTGCCAATTTTCCTTATTTTCCGCCCGTCGCACCATTCGAAGGCGTCCGTACTTATCGTAATACGACGCATGGGTTATACTTTGTACGGAAGATCGTACTTCCGTCACGCACTCGATATTCGCTATATCCGTCAGTCCTTCTGCTGCTGCGCCCGTAATCTGCGAGCCGGAGATATACGCGAATTTTCTGATACAGGCATCGTTATACTTCACTTGTAGCGGTCTGCCGTATCCGTCGTACTCAATCTCTACCTTTCCGCCTTCATGTTCGGCTTTTGTAAGTAGTCCTTTATTATAATAATAGTTGGTCGTCGTCAGTTTCCGCTCGGTCGAGTTTTGTGCCACGCTCGTTTCTATGCTTTGGATATACCTATCCGCAGCGGATTGGCTGATATTTTTTTGCGTATCGTAATTATAACGCGTAACGCGCTCAAGCGTGTTTGCTATTGGCTCATGAATTGCATTTATCCCTCCTGTGATCAAATCTGAAAAAATGTTATATTTATATCCGTCCGCGTCGTTATACGTTGTATTCAATTCAGAAGATCGTTCGACGGTTCTGAATGTCTCTACATATTGAGCCTCTATATGCGCGGCGGGATTCGAAACTTTTATGCTCAAGCGTTCTGTCTGTAACCCAAGTTTATCGTAAATCAATTCTTGCTGCCGTTCCCGAACGTCCGTCAGCCTCACGGGGCGATTCAGTTCATCAACTTCCGCGCTTACAGTTTCATCTCCAAGTAGTTCATATTCGGTCGCCACATATCGTTTATCATCTACGGACATAGGCGTCAGATCCGTTTTCACTGCATGCTTTCCGTCATCTGCTATAAAATATATTTTTTCACAAATCGTCTGTGTAACCGCGCTGGCTTTTTGTAAACGGATATTCCGAAGCTGATAGGTCAGTTCCTTATCGGTGGAATCGAACCCCATCGAAAACTCGTTAAGGCCTTGATTGGCTTTCACGACGAGCGCCAAAAACTGCCAGCCTTCGTTTGACGGATCGGGCGAAGTAAATTGATAAAGTCCGCGCCGCGGTTCTACGTACAACTCAAATTTTTTCGTCAGTTCTTCCCGTGCTATCCGGTCCCGCAGAGTCGGCAGCTGCGCTCCGCTGCATTTGATTTCACAGGAAAACACATAAAAACAAGTCTCGGGTTCGGTTGCGGAATAGCTGACGAGATTAATCCGGCCTTTATAAGACGTCGGGCCCGCAGCAACGGCTTCCTCGACATAGTTGACTGCCTCGGGATGAACGACCGCCTGAGAAATGCGTGAGAGATTTACCTCCCGCATTTGCTTATAATCATCTAAGTACAGCATATCCAGCGTCTCTGCCGTCGAAACTTTACGCGCGCCGAACGCGTCCTCTTCCAAAAGAAGCATTCCGCTGCGATTAAACGTATATTCTGCTATAAAAGCGTTATCTTTCTTGATCTTTGTCTTCAAAGAATGTAAATGCGCGTATTCGATCTGCAAATGACTGTCCGTCTGATTGAGCGCCTCCTGCGGAGCTTTTTTCAAGGCCCCTCCGCAATCGTTATCAGCATAACCGATACGCGTCACAGACGTGCCAAATCTTATCTCACTTACCATGTAAGACGACAAATTTGTTTCCGGAGAGGACAACCATGCGTAATTGAATTTTGTCCAAGCGCCCGTCCGGTCGATAACATAGTTTAATCGGTCGCCCATATAAACGAATTGCGTCGCATTTTCTTCCTGGCCATTTTTCTTAAACAGGCACTTGGTAAGCAGCCCTTCCGTCACCTGGTAAACACAGCTGATATTATATAAGTGAATTTCCGATAAGCCTTCGGTGGAAAAGTAAATGTCACACGATCTGTGATTAAAGGTAAGATGTAAGATATAATCCGAATATTCAATTTCTACCGTCAATTCCTTCGCTTTGTCGTACCATTTGGACAAGCGCCCGCCCTCCGCGTTGAAATACAGCTTATTCCCCACCTCATCCGTCAAAGTGCGTTCCGTTTCATTAAAGAGATATTGCCCTGCCCGTAGTTCTTCGATCAGCCCTATTCCGCCCTCGGTGTTTTTATGTTTTTGGATCGCATGTTCGTCCAGCACCGTCTGCTTTACTTTTTCATCGCCGTGAGCTATTTCATAATAATATTGCGGCTGGATCGGGTGCACGATTCCCGCGGCATCCATGTATTCCCAAATTTCGATCGAAGTATGGCCGAGCTGATAGGCCCTTTTTTCCAGTGTCTGCTGAATATTTAATTTCCAGCCCTTTCCACAGGTCCACTTTGGATCAACGACTCGTCCCTCGTAGTCGGAAGAATAGATAAGCTGTAACTGAGGTACGTTATAATCACCGTTTAACGACAATGCTTCATGCATTAAAGAAAGGCCGCCCGTAAACAGATCGACAACAGCGCTCCCCGCACGTCCGCAATTCACGGGAAGAGATTTACCCCCCTTGAGTCCCGTCTTATGGCGGTAACTGATTTGCAGAAATGGTCCCTCAAGAGTATTGCCGTCCATAAACCGCGTAAAAATCGCATTGGAACCATATTGCATATAATCATACTTGCCGTCTTCCACCGCAGACCGCAACACAAGCTTACCCGTTCCTTCTCCTTTTAACCAAGAACGAAAATACCCCGTAATGTCGTAAGCGAACGATTGCCCCGGGACATATTCCTCTTCTTTAAACGCGAACAAAGGCTTTGCTTTGAATTGATCGTTGTCAAATGCTTCCGCATCCCCCAAATCGGTAGGCCAGCGTCCCGTATATTCATGCAGACGCAACCACGTAAGATGATCCTCTACCTTATTTGGAGCCGTCGCCCAGGTTCCAAACTTGGTCAACCCGAAAGTTACTTGATCAATTTGTTTATCCGAAAAAAAAGTTTTTAGGGAAGAATGGAAGCGGAAATAAATCCGGGAGCGCCGCCATAAACGATCCCCATAGGATCCACCTACCTGCAAATACCTTATAGGCGGCGTACGATGTAACCCGTCATAACAAATCTCGCTCGACTTTGTAGTTCCGTCATTATTAATATCTTTATAAAACTGCATCATTTCTATACAGCTGCCTTCGCTGGGCCGATCCTGTAAAAATACCGTCGGATCGATCGTTACGGGAAACTGTCTTTCGTGGTTATTTATCCATGCCGCGTTTGCTTCGACGCACAACAGATATACGCCTTGCCCTTGCATTTCTAATATATAGGATACGGCATCCGAGCGCAATCCCGCCGAATCGAACATATACGGCGCGGGAAACGTAAATACCGCTTGATTCGTATCTTGGGTTTTCAGCACAATGCTGCCGTCGGAGAGAAGCTGCGGAAATAGATTTCCTGTGCGCAAACGCAGGCTGTAGCGGTAGGATTCCGCTTGTCTATAAACCAATATGTTTTCTTTCAAACTATCTCCGTCGAAGAGATACTCTAAATCCGCATTATCTGCATAGCCTCTGTAAAGTATCTGTGCAGCGTCCTTTTGATCGGAAAGATGCTTTCGTTTATAATATTCCGCTATCAGGGATACGTCGTCTGTTTTTTCGATTTCAATTATGTATTCGTCTTTTTTAAGCTGTACAAGGATAGAATCAGGCTGGCAATAAAAACGAATTTTCAACTGATTTTCCGTATTTTCATATACCTGATGCCCGTCCATTATTCTCTTATCCAATTTTGTATGGTTTTCCATATGCCCCCGTTTATCACTGCTCATCTTACTTTTCCTTTCCTTATCCATGTTTTTTCTTCCGTTTATTTTTTCGGCGTGAAACATTTCGAGACGGCTTCCTGCTTTACCGCCGGCCTCTTTCCTCGCCTTGCCCTCATTATAATTCCTGTACGAGAGTTTGTCAATACCTATCCCCAAAATGTTATATTTTCAATAAAATCTGTTATAATACTGAAAATTAATAATTCCCCTTGATTTCTATCATCTTTATGTAGAAAAACTATATAAAATAAGAAAGCCACAACCGCTTGCATAAACGGTTCACGCTTTCTCGTTCTTTTGCTAATCCATTTCATTGGTTATTTTATCTCTAATAAATTCGCCGCTTTCAGCATCCTTAAAGACAATTCTTTGACTTTTCCTTTGAAATCCACTGTTAAATTGACGTCTGTCCGATCTTTACTGATTGCCTTATTCAGTACCCGTCCCGCCCCGTATCGCCTATGTATGAGCGTTTGGCCGCGCGTAACGAGGTTGTACTCTGTCTCTGCGTCAAAGTCTTTCATCGCAAACGGATCGACAGGAGTTTTGCAAAGCTTCCCTTTTACTCCGGCCTGTCTCTCTTCGAATATTTCGGATACGAAACAAGAAGGCGAATCTTTATAGGAAAACACAGTCAGGCTGTTTTTCGCTCGCGTCATCGCCACGTAAAACACCCGCCGTTCCTCTTCCCACGCACTCACGTCTTCTTTAGGACCCGGTTCAGGGACGCAAGGAAATGTGCCGTCCACGGAATCGATTAAGTACACGCTGTCATATTCCAAGCCCTTGCTCGCGTGGATCGTCGAAAGGATCAGCCCTTCCCCCTCCTTAGTTCTGTTCTTTTCTATCGCCGAACAAAGAGATTCGAGATTCGCGCGGAAACGATTGGGGCGAACCTTTGTCTGCTCCGCCAGTGCTTTCAAGGTGTATAATTTTACCGAGCCCTTCGTTTCCGTATCATCCGCGGCCGTATATCCTATTTTATCGGTAAGTACGTTCAACGCAGCTGAAATATTGTCCGACCAAGCAATCTGACTTAAATTATCCTTCAGCTCATTGACTTTATATACCCGCCAAGGCTGGCCTTTGTATAAAGTTAAAAGCGCGTTCAGTACCTGGATATTTCTTTCGCCGGCGATGCGGACGGCTTCCGTCGCTTCCTCTTTTTTAATAAAACAGTTCAGCCTACCGTAGATGCGCATAAAGGTTTCCGTATCTTTCGGCGCATAGGCAAAATCGATGACGTCGCACACCTCGTTGACCGTTTTATGCGTGAAAAAGGCGGTATTGAGTTGGCGGCAGCAGTAAGGGATTCCCTTGTGAATAAACTGATTCACGAGCGGCAGCGCGCTTTCGTTGTCACGATACAGCACTGCGGTGTCTTTCGGATTTTCCGCCGCAACGCCGCACAAAAATTCGTATTGTTCCTGACGCTTTGAAAAACGCTTTCTTATTATTTCACTGCCCGCTTCCCGCTCGGTGGACATATTTTTCGCGTGGCGCTTGGTATTCCGTGAAATAAACTTTGAAGCTGCTTTTACGATATTGCCCGTGGAGCGGTAGTTTTGTTCCAGATATAGAATCTTTGCGTCCTGATAATCTTGGGCAAAGTTAGTAAGCGCTTCCGGGTAAGCGGCGCGGAAGCCGTAAATGCTCTGGTCCTCGTCCCCCACCATAAAAAGGTTGTCGTTTTCGTATGCGAGTAATTGAATGATATAATGCTGGATTTTAGAAGTGTCCTGCGCTTCATCTACACAGATATAATCGTACTGTTTTTGAAACCAGGCGAGGATTTCAGGTATTTTGCGCAGGATCATATGCGCATATACCATCTGGTCGTCAAAATCCATCAACCCTTGTCTTTTCAGTTCTCCGTCATACGCTTTATAGATTTTATCGATGTCGGGAACGTCGGGTTTGAGCTTGGCTATTTCCTTCTCTTTCAGCATCATGTTTTTGATGTAGGTAATGGCCGTGCGTGCGGACTTTATATCGCTTTCCTGGGGGAATCCGTGCCGAATACTACGAATAATCTGCCCGACGAGCACGTTGAGCTTTTTCTCGTCCGACACGAGATCAAACGCTTTTCCACCCGTAAACGATTCATAGCGGGAAATGATTTTCTGCGACACGCCGTTGATCGTGCGGAATTCCAGCCGATTGCCCATATCTTCCCCGAACACGGCGGAAAACCGCTCACGCATATCCCTGGTCGCGCTGACGGTATAAGTCATCGTGAGGATACGTTCGGGTGGTACGTTTTTACAGTACACCATATATCCCAGCCGGGTAATGAGCACGGTCGTTTTTCCGCTGCCCGGCACGGCCAAAAGCAAAATCGGACCTTCCGTCGTCTGAACGGCCATTTCCTGCTGCGGGTTCAGACTAATATGGTATTGTTTTTTAAACTCTTCAAATTCCATTGCGGAAACAGGTCCTTTACCCCACTCTTCTTTTCTTATACCTATTTTATCACATCGAAACAAGAAAAGCAAACGGAATAATTGTTAAACAAAAAGCTAATAAAAACCAGTCGTCTCTTCTATAGGATAATTATAGAAGATGCTGGAAGCCCGAATCAACGAACAGATACTTTATGGCTACGGATAAATATGATGTTTCTCGAAATTTTAACTTTAATGAAAAAGACTTTTTCACGTTCTCTAAGTCCCTTTCTTTTTTATCTTTCCTCCTTACTAATTGTCAACAAAAAACGCATGGAGGTTTTTATGCTCTATGCGTTTAATTTTTCCGATTATTTAGTTGTGCGCGAGGGCAAGTCACTCCATATAGGCAAAATGCCTTTTTATATCTTACGCAATTGAACATCAATTTTCTTTTTTCCAAATCACGGGCGTCACCCCGTCCGTATCGTAACGCCAATAATTTCCCTCATACGCCGTACCCTCTTCGTTCCGCGCAGGTTCGCTTTCACTGTAATAATACACCGTCGCAGCCGAATCGAATATAGAATGGCCTTTTTCGATAGTATTCCAACTTTCTTCCGTACTTTCATAATAAATGCTTGTCAGCTTGTCGCAAACATAAAACGCATAATCTCCGATACTCGTTACGCGTTCGGGAATATTGATAGTCGTCAATCGCGTACAAGCCGAAAACGCACTCCCTTCGATGCCGATTATTCCCTTTCCGAGCGTTACGCGCTCCAATCCGCTGAAATAGCAGAAGGCGTAGTTTCCAATTCTTGTTACGCGATCGGGAATCGTTATGCTTTTCAGGCCATAACAGTAATAAAAAGCGTGATCTCCGATGCTCTCTACAGTCACGGGGATTGTGAATTGCTTCAAGTTGGAACAATAATAAAACGCATAGTCCGCGACGGTTTTTATGGTTTCGGGAACGATCACCTCAGTCAAGAGGGTACAACCGGAAAACGCGCCGTAAAGAATTTCCCCTCCCGTTATCTTTACGCTCCTTAAAGAATCGGGAACATAACACGTATAGACGTCGGTATCGTTTACACCGAAAACCTGCGACGTTTGTCTGCCCCCTTCGTAACTTGCCGAACCGAAAATATACCCGAACAAGGTACTGCGCGAGGCAGAAACCGCGCCCGCGTTGCCGCCCGCAAAAGGCAGCGTGACGCTTTCCAGCGAGCCGCAGCCCGAAAACGCGCCCTCTCCGATTTCCGTCACATAGACGGGAACGACGAAGCTCCTGTCGGTTTTATCCTTTACTCCCGTCACAACGCACGTCGTCGGTGTAGAAGTGAAATCAAAAGGCGCCATTTCTTCGTTTTCTACCCATTTAGCGGTATATGTCACGTCTTTTGCCGGCATGGAAAACGTGTAAGAAAGTTCCGTGCCGAGCAAATTCTCCCCCTCATACCAGCCGAGGAACGTATATCCCCGACACGTGGCTTTTACCGTTACCGTAATTTCCTCGTTATACTCTTTACTGCCGCTTATATCGGTGATTTCACCGCAAGCGGAATCGTTTGTTACCGTCAGCTCGTAAAAATTGATCGTTCAGCCTGCCGTTAATTGCCGATCTTCGGCAAACGTCCAGGCAAGAATGCTTTTACCGTCCCCGTCCGTAAGCTTTTCCTCGCCGCAGTACCAGCCGCTGAAAGTATATCCCGGCCGTTCGGGAACGACGAGTTGATATGTTTCGTCAAACGCTACGGAACATTCCGCGGCTTCGAGTTATTTTTTCATTGTTCCCTCAAGCAACTTCCGTTGCCTTTGCTTTTGCAATGGCAACAGTTTTCATTCCATACTTTTAATAACTCTCCCTCTGGGACGATCTAAAATAATCACTTTGGACTTATAACGTTAACATTACAGATTAAAAAGCATCTGCAGTTATTCGGAGTGGGCCGAAGCAACTTGACAAACGAGCTGAAAATTAATTCTTCTGCAACAGTAATAAAACTTCAGCAATTTTTAAGGTCAAAAAAACCCCGTCCGTAAAACTTCTACGGACGGGGTTTGTAATTTCTATTTAACGAAAGCTTTTTCGGAGGGACCGATCTCCCCCGCCCATTTGAACGCAAATTTCGCAACGATTACGGCGATAAGCTCGTTGATAATGGCCGCGGCAACAATGGTACCCTGTATTACCGATACGAGCTCCGGCGCAAATCCCGCCAAAGTGGAAGCTGCTATCCCCGTAAATACAAGGGAAACGCCCGAGTGCGGCAACAGGGTAAAGCCCAGATATTTTGTTACGGACTTTTCTGCCTTGGTGATTTTACCGCCCAAAAACGCACCGCCGATTTTTCCCGCAGCACGGGACAGAATATAGACAGCAGTGAAAACGCCGGCGCCCGCAATCAGTCGATAATCGAGCGGCATACCGAGATTTATGATGACCACGATCAGCGATACAAATAAAATCGGCTGATAAAGCTCGAAAACTTCGGTCATTTTTTTCTCGTCAACGAGATTGGCAAACGTCGCACTGCACGCCATGCCGATCAAAAGATAATTCAGACTGAAAGAACCGTAAACAAAATAGTCGATGAATAATCCTGTCGTTATGGAAAGAGCCAGAAAGAAAACGAGCAAAGCGAGATTTAGATACTTGTTTTTTATTTTTCGGATAATGAGCGCTCCCAATCCGCCCGTAACGACGCCGACGACGAAAGGCAGAAAGATCATTCCTAAGATTGCCGCCGCGGAAACGGACGCGCCTCCCATCGTCACGTTGACGACTGAGATAACGGTAAAAAATACGATCACTCCGATTACGTCGTCAATCGCCGCTAAGGGAATGAGCGTTTTGGTAACGGGGCCGTCCGTATGATACTCGTTTACGATAGAAAGAGCGGGAGCGGGCGCCGTAGCCAGTGCAATTCCGCCGAAGATAAACGCCAGGTAAATAGGCAGATCCACGCACAGAAAGACAAGTGCAAAAACCAAGGAAACCAACAAAAACGTCGCGATCGACTGCACAAACGTGATCCCGATGATCTGTTTCCCCGATTTCGCTATTTTTTTGAAAATAATCTCGCGGCCGATCATGACGCCGGCAAAGCATTCGAATATTTTTATAGTGATCTTATACCATAAAGCATCCATGATTTCGAGGGTCGCAATATTCGTTAAATACGGACCGAATACGACTCCCGCAATCAACCAGCCCAAAATGGCGGGAAGCCGGAGCTTGGAAACCAGCTTTCCCACGATAAGCGCGACGCAAAAAACGGCGAACAATCGCAAAAACCCCACCGTCATATCAGCCTCCCCAACAGAGAAAAAACTTCCTCTCCTCCACTTTTTCCCTGAAGCGTTTTCTCAAAAGCTCCGTCCAGAATAATTCGCAGGGAGGCCGTTTCTTTAGCGTTTAATGATTTTCCCAACTGCGGAGAAATGGCGGCCCATATTCCGTTTTGACGTTGAGAAGCGTATCCGCGTATCAAATCGTTCAAATTGAATTTGTTGAAGATATCGTCGCGATTCATTCGCACCGATTCAAAATAGACCGAAAGCAATTCTTTAGATTTTTCTTCCTCCGAGAGATGCTGTGAAGCCAGAAGCTCGACCGACCTTTTATCCAGTCCGTCGTAATAGGCCTGATATATTTCCCTGGCAAGGATTTCCTTGCAAGGAAAATATTTGTAAATTGTCTTTTTTGAAATTTTCATTTTTTCCGCGAGCATATCGAGGGAAAATTTCAGCCCCTCCTTTTTCATACACTCTACGGCAGTTTTTATAATTTGTTCTTTCATAATGGAAACTTTTTTCTCGTTTTTCGTTTCCACTATTATACGCCTAAAAATTTATACTGTCAAGCATTTTCCGGGAAGTTGTTTTTATTTTATGCGTTTCAAAATTTTCGCTTTCGAGGGATAAACGCCGTCCGACAGAATGACGGAACCGTAGCGGTCGGCTTCGATTTTTCCGCGCCGGGGATTTTTTACGGAAAGGATTTCGCCCTTAATGTCCGCATGGACGCCGCTATATTCAAACGCAAGATCGGCCTCCTCCGTGGTGCAGTCGATCAGCTTTAGATTTTTGCAATAGCAGAGAGGCTGCGTTCCCTTTATATGACAGCGAATAAGCGTCAGATTTTCCGAATACCAGCCGAGGTATTCGCCCTCGATGAGAGAATCCTTTACAGTTACGTTTTTCGTATGCCAAAACGCATCTTTCGTCTTTAAGCGACTGTTGGAAACGGTCATATTCCGTACGTATTGGAAGGAGTACTTCCCCGAAAAATCCATATTCGCAGCAGTGATACCGCGACTGTCCAGAAAGGCATACTCGCTTTCTATCGTCGAATTTTCGATATGTATATCCGAGCTTTTCCAGCCGAATTCGGGCGAATGCACATAACAGTCTTCCAGCCTCACGCCGCGACATTCACGAACGGCCTTGATTCCGTCGAGGGCACAACTTTTCAGGAGGATGCTGCGGCCGTACCACAGGGCTGCACGACAGCTTTCCGTCAGACGGCTGTCCCGCATTTTCAGATTTTTAACATGCCATAAGGGGTAACGGAGAGCAAAAAAACAGCCGTTTATTTCAAGATTTTTCCCTTCTTTTAACGCGGATTCTCCATCCGCCTCGCCCTCGAAACGGCAAAAAACGACGGCGGCATCCGTCAGATGATACAGGGCGCGTTCTTCAGCGAAGCTTTTGTTTTCTATCGTAAGCATAACGCTTCTCCTTCTTTCGTTTTTTCTTTCCCTTTTATTATAAACCGTTTTACCCTCAATGTAAAATACTTATTCTTTTTTATTGCAATGTTTTTCAAACATAACTGTTAAGTTTAAGGGAAAATAAAAACTCTCCGAGCTTCGGAGAGTTTTTATTTATAAGGTTTTAATATTATATCATATTTTCAAGGATAAGTTTATCTGCGACAAGTGCTATGAATTCGCTGTTGGTAGGCTTTTCCGTCCCGAGATATACGCGGGTGCCGAACACGGCGTTGATCGCATCGATCCTTCCTCTGTTCCAGGCCACCTCAATCGCATGGCGGATCGCTCTTTCCACTTTGCTGGGCGTAGTTCCGAATTTTTCGGCAATGCTGGGATAAAGACCTTTTGTAATATTATTAATGATATAGGGCTGTTCGACGGTCATCTTGATGCCCGAACGCAGATATCCGTAGCCCTTGATATGGGGAGGAATCCCTATGGAAATAAAAATATCGCTGATTTTTTCTTCCAAGGTGACGGGCCTGCGTTTTGCGCCCGCATATTCTTTCGCTTCGACCACCGTCTCCGGCGTATCCCTCAGCATTTCCGCAATTCGCTCCAGCGCGCCCGACAGGGAAAACGGTTTTACTAAATAGTAATCTGCCCCCTCGCGCATCGCTTTTTCCATCAGCGTATCGCTCGGTACGCCCGTCGCTATAATTCTCGTGTCCGCTCCCTCTTTTCGGATCGCCTGGATCACTCCGCAGCCGTCCGTACCTTTCAGGAACATTCCCACCATGGCAAGGTCGGGCTTCAGCTGACGGATCTGTTGGATCCCCGCTTCCCCGTCGTCGCCCGCATAGACCACGCTTAAGCCTTCGCTTTTCCCCAGCGCTTCCTTTAACTGAACCAGAAGCGCACCGTTCGACTCCAGCACTACAATTGTTTTACATCGCATACTACGTCTCCTTGAATTAACATTTTTCGTCAGTCTTGTCGACTTCCGTATTTAACAAGGACATTATACTACAAAAAACATTTTTCGTAAAGCGATAAGGTAGTATTTCGAGAAATTATTTAAAAAGAGACGCACTTATTTTAAATTATCATAGCGAAGTATGTCGAATTATGGATATTGCCAAATTTGGAGGTATTAATTAATTCATTTCATCGACATATTCGTCATAAGTCACGGGTCGGTCATATATTTTTGTATCGTCTATTTCAATAATACGATTGGCTACGGTATTCATAAGCTCCTGATCGTGGGAAGTGAGTAGCATACACCCGCGATAGTTGCTTAAACCGTTGTTGAGGGCGGTAATAGACTCGAGGTCGAGGTGATTGGTCGGTTCGTCGAATATGAGGAAATTACTGCTTTCCAGCATCATTTTGGCGAGCATACAGCGCACCTTTTCGCCGCCCGAAAGCACTTTCGCTTTTTTGAGGGCCTCCTCGCCCGAAAAGAGCATCCGCCCCAGCCAGCCGCGCAAATATTCTTCATAATGGTCCTGTGAAAATTGAGAAAGCCATTCCACGAGATTAAGATCGCAATTTTCGAAAAATTCGTTGTTGTTTTGAGGGAAATATGATACAGAAATCGTTTTACCCCACATGACGGTGCCCGCATCGGGCTGTTCTTTTCCCGTCAGAATGTCATAAAGCATGGTCAGCGTAGTACTTTTGCCCGACACAATACCGATTTTTTCCCCCTTTTGCACCGTAAAGGAAACGTCTTTGAAATATCCTTTCTTCGTCAGCCCCTCCACGATGAGTATATCGTTGCCAATTTCCCGTTCGAATTTGAAATCGATATAGGGATATTTGCGGAGAGACGGCTTGAAATCGTTGATCGTAAGCTTTTCGAGTTCTTTTTTACGGGAGGTTGCCTGTCGGGATTTCGAAGCATTGGCCGCAAAGCGGGCGATAAAGTCCTGCAATTCTTTTGCCCGTTGTTCCGCCTTTTTATTCTGTTCCTTTTGCTGGCGGGCCAGGAGCTGGCTCGTCTGATACCAGAAATCGTAGTTGCCCACGTACATATTTATTTTTCCGAAATCTACGTCGCAGATATTTGTGCACACCCTGTTGAGGAAATGGCGGTTGTGGGATACGATAATGATGGTATTCTCAAAATCCATCAGATAGTTTTCCAGCCAGCGCACGGTTTTGATGTCGAGGTTGTTTGTCGGTTCGTCCAGAAGCAGCACGTCGGGATTTCCGAAAAGCGCCTGCGCCAAAAGGACGCGGACTTTTTGTTTCGCGTCGAGATCGCACATCAGAGAATAATGAAGCGCCTCGGGAATTTCAAGCGCGTTGAGAAGCTGGCCCGCCTGGTATTCGGCGTCGTAGCCGTTCATTTCCGCAAATTCGCTTTCAAGCTCGGCGGCGCGGATACCGTCCTCTTCGGAAAAATCGGGATTGGCATACAAGGCGTCCTTTTCGTCCATAATATCGACCAAACGTTTGTAGCCGCACATAACGGTGCGGAGCACCGTTTCGTTGTCATACATATTCTGATTTTGCTGCAATACCGACATACGCTCGTTTTTATCCAGCGTAACGTATCCCTTCTGCGGCTCGATCTCGCCCGAAAGCACCTTCAAAAATGTGGATTTTCCCGCGCCGTTTGCGCCGATAATCCCGTAGCAGTTGCCCTTGGTGAATTTCAGATTGACGTCTTCGAACAGCTTTTTGCTGCCGTACTGAAGGCTTACGCCCGTGACCTGTAACATGTAAATACCTCAAAAATTTATAGTCCTTGAAGATTATACCATATCGCGGCGTTTAAGGCAAACAATTCGGCCCGAAAAACCGATTAAAAACGCAGAAAAGCCCCCGAAAAAACTTTCGGGGGCTTCCTTGCCGCAAACTGCGGGAATTATTTCATGATCTTTTCGAGCGTTGCCGCGACATCCGCGACCGTTTTCATATTTTCCACGTCTTCGTCGGGAATGACTACGCCGTATTCGTCCTCGAGGCGGCTGAGAAGCTCCACCACGTCCAAAGAATCAGCGCCCAAATCATCGATGATCCTCGCGTCGGGCGTCACTTTGCTTACGGAAATACTGAGCGCGTCCGCCAGCATTGCCTGAACTTTTTCCAACATGCTACGATTCCTCCGTTTTTTCTTTGTAATGCTTTTTTATGATACTATTGTAATACAAGACAGGTGAAAAGTCAAGTGCTTTTCCGTTTATTTGTTTTTCTTTTTCATGGTCAGTCCGATGCGG
>ERZ1036470.580-NODE-580-length-15295-cov-4.264436_pt1 | contig 15295 bp, 11 predicted proteins | sample MGYA00514232_ERZ1036470 | MGnify/ENA primary metagenome ERZ1036470 (study PRJEB33795, sample SAMN09464898) | human gut metagenome | isolation source: Bloodstream | host: Homo sapiens | place: USA: Stanford, California | collected 2016-02 ... | reverse complement strand
AAACTATTGCTTTCTAATGGAAAAGAGGCTATAATAGAGAAGGTAGAGGCGGAACGGCTTGCCGAAGCCGAAACTACGTATAACTTCGAAGTTCAAGATTTCCATACGTATTATGTAACAGAAAAAACTGTACTGGTGCATAATAAATGTTGGGAATGGGGAAAAGGTAGTTTTGATTCAGTAGATGATTCGCTGGCATATCATGCAAACAAACATGCGGGGAAACTAGGGCTTGATCCCACTGATACAGCCGGTTATTTCAAGAAAGCAACAAACTTTGCAGATACCGTAGTTCAGCGTGGGGTTAAAGCTGGAAAGATTATAGATGGGGCTACTCCCAATATTAGGGTCTATAATTATGCTGGTAAAACTATTTGGATGGATAAAGCAAACAAGATTATTGTAAACTTTTTTATACCGGGATAATGTGTGAGGAGATTATTATGGAGCATGAATTCTTTATACTTGAAAATGAAGAAATACTTAACGAATCAAAGTGGTTTTTAAGAAAGAATATTTCTAAAAAGAATATATTACTAAATGACGACGTTATAGAAGGTAACTCATTATTTTTTAAGGGATTTAAAAGTTTTAAAGTGTCATTAAAAAATCCTGGAGAAGGTTTGGATTACGGAGGAATTACTCTTATTCCTTATACGTCTATGAACAACTTTATAAATAATCTTAGAAAAGTTGAAGTGAGTGATTATGTCAACGAGTATCAAAGACGGCAAATTAAAGACTTAATTATGCTTTCCGAAGAAGCCGCAGAAAAGAAACTTTATATAATCCACTTTGGCCTTTAAAAAATAAAATAATTTAAGTGGTTTTTATTTGAGATAGGGCGGTCAGCAGTGACTGCTCTTTCTTTATTTAGAACTTAAAAGTAAAAGCGAGAGACTTAAAAACTTCCGATAAACTATTGCTTTCCAGTGGAAAAGATGTTATAATAGAGAAAGTAGGGGTGGGATAGCTTGCCGAAGCTGAAACGACATATAACTTCGAGGTTGAAGATTTCCATACTTATTATGTTTCCGAAAAAGATGTATTGGTGCATAATAAATGTGGTGAAATTTTAGATACGATTCCCGACGGCTATGAGCCTACATATAAAAACGGTGTTTATGAGCCTAACCCGAAACACGGTATGGCTCAGCATGGAAAATCAAGTTCTGGATTATCGTCTGAATATGGTCAGTATGCATTAGATAACGCCGTTAACTTTTCTGGAAAAAGAAAAGCATTGTACGCATATAATGGAAAAAATATTTTACAGTTTATGCCAAGTAATAATGCGAATACCATATGGCATGGTTTTGCTAACATATAATGACAATTATGATTTTGCAAATGGTAAAACTTTAAATAAATTTACACCATTGTTCTTGTTTAGAGATAGGAGATTACTTTAGAAGAAAAAATAGGTAAAACAGTAATTTTTTATCGATAATAAAAGTGGCGGAGCTTTGGCGGAGTATATCTGAAAGCCTTACGGCAAAAGGACTGTAGAAGTTCTTGAATAGTTTCAATTCCTGTCGGGTGTATCAAATCATTATAATCCGAGCCTAATTGTGCCGATAAGCGACGAGTTCGGATTTATCATTTAGTTACAAATATAAAAAAGGACTTGCGTTAATCTTCGCAAGCTCCTTTTATTTTTATAATAAAAAGATATCTGTTGCCCGACGTCTTTTGAGAAAGTTCCTTGACTATATTTACGTTTTACTTGTTTTCCAAAATCTTTCGACAGCTTTTTGCAGACCAAGATTTTTGCAAAGCTTTATTAGTAGAGGATCGTCTAAAAGGAATTGTTTATCTTTGATGATTTTTTGTGAAAATATCGTATTTCCTTGTGTGCATGATACAATAAAATATAGGCTATATGTAATATTAGGCGAGTAAAACAAGAGAAAAATTTATCTAAATATAGAGACAATAATTGAAAAAACAAGCAAGTTAATCAAATTGGTTTGACTTGCTTGTTTTTTATGGAAAAACACGTTGTGATAAGCCAAAAGGAAAGATTTACTCTGAATTCAAGATGTTAAATTTAGGCAATAATAAACAGGATGACAATAAAATCCGAAAAATGATGTGATGAAATTGTTTTACAATTATATAACGGTCGGGCGTATTCGAAAATGCGCGGAGGGGACAAACGGAAGAATTAAACCTACGGATGGGGTAAACGGAGTTTCCTAAGATTATAGGTCGATAGAATAAAAAATAGTAAAATGTTAAAAAAAGACGATTAAACAACAAAATGACAAGAAGAAAATGCATTTTACTATTCAAATTCATAGAAAAACGTTGTATTATTAATTCAATTGGTGAGAGATTAAAAAACAAATTTTCAAGGCGGCAGAGATGACGGATAAAAGAGATAAAAAAATAATAGAGTGGAACGACGAGGAACCCTATCGGGAGCCGGTAGATGAAACGAAACCTTTTGACGTACGCTATCCTTGGGAATTACGTTATAACAAATATATAGAAAATACACAGCTATCGATTTATGAAAGCGGTTGGCAGTATTGCAGTCCCGGTTATAAATACGGCCCTGCGCGCTGGGGATACTTTTTATTGCATTTTATCGAGAACGGCAGAGGAACTCTCACCGTCAACAACACGAGTTATAAACTTTCCCGCAATCAGGTTTTTCTTACGCTGCCCGATACGGATACGACTTATACGGCCGATAAAGAGTTGCCGTGGCATTATTACTGGGTGGGATTTAACGGCCTCAACGCTAAAGAATTTTTGATAAAATCCGGATTTATCGAAAACGGGATATACACAAAATCTTTTTCTTGTCCGGAAAAAATATTTTCTATTTTTAAGCAGATCAACGATTATAACAGCCGCGACGAGACAGCGTCTTTGGGAATGTTGGGCGGGCTTTACACTTTATTTGCCGAAATGTTTAAGGAAAATAAAAATATCGATTTGCCTGTAACTGAAAAAGAAAGTTATATCGACCGAGCCGTACGGTATATCAATGAAAATTACGGCCGTCCGATCACGGTGAAAAACATTGCCGAGTATGTCGGATTTGACCGAAGCTATTTTTTCAAAATGTTCAAAGAGCAAATAGGGGTTTCTCCGAAGGAATATCTCATCAATCAACGTATGTCCAAGGCAAGAAGCTTGATGAAGGACGCAGAATATTCCTGTTACGAAATTTGCAAAATGGTAGGCTACGAAGATTACTCCAATTTTTCGAAGACGTTTAAAAAAAGATACGGAAAAACGCCGAAAGAATATATGGCACAACCATTTGAGGCCGATGCGCAGACCGAATGAACCATGCGACGGAAGAAGATAAAACAGAAAATGGGAGCGAGGGGATATGAAAACAGCGGAAAGTAAAAGAAATATCTTCAGAAAGAAAATAGATGGAAAATTTCCGAAAGGTACGAAAAAACGAACCGGCTTCGGAAAAAACCAACTGAGAAAAAATCTATTCGTAGTCGGTATGCTGTCGGTTGCGATGATTCATTTTTTGGTTTTTTGGCTTTATGTAAATCTGAGCTCTATTTTAATGGCGTTTAAGAACGTGACTTTGGAAGGGACAAAATGGGGCTTCGGTAATTTCAAAATTATGTTTGATAGTTTTGCAAATCCCGCTTCGGAATTGCGCGGCGCATTTGTGAATACCATGATTTTCTTTTCTATAAATCTCCTGGTCAAATTGCCTTTGACGTTTCTTTGCTCGTACTTTCTCTATAAAAAAATTAAATTTTATAAGTATTATCGTTTTGTGTTCTTTTTGCCGAGTATTATTTCCGCAGTTGTGCTTACTTCGTTGCTGAAATATATGGTTAATCCGGGGGGACCTATCCCGAGACTGTATGAACTGTTATGTGGACGGGAATCTCCGTTATTCCTTGCCGACAGTGATTATGCGCTCGGCGTAATTATTTTTTATACGATTTGGTCGGGGTTCGGCGTAAATATCATTCTTTTTCAGGGCGCAATGAGCAGAATCCCTCCGGAAATCATCGAAGCCGGAAAAATTGACGGCGTGGGAATGACGAGGGAACTGTTTCAAATCGTAATGCCGCTTGTCTGGCCGACGATTTCTACCGTCGTCATATTGGCTTTTGTCGGTATTTTTTCTTCCAGCGGTGAAATTCTGTTATTTACCAAAGGGCTTTATGATACATATACGATTTCTTATTGGATATTCGAAATGGTACAGGGCGTCAAAGGAATCGTCAATCTCGAATACGCTTCTGCGGTCGGTATTTTTTTCTCGGCCATCGCGCTACCGATCGTCCTGCTTGTCAAACGGGGACTTGAAAAAGTTACGGAAAGCGTGGAATATTAAGGGGTATGGGTATGAAAAAAATTAAAGAAAATTCCTCTTTCACCAAAAAAAGCATACCTGAACGTATCGTATATGCGGTTGTATTTCTCCTTTTTTTCCTTTACGCCGCAAGTCTGTTATATCCGTTTTTTTGGGGAGTGCTTTCCTCTCTTAAAGAAGTGGACGAATATTTGGATTCTCCGTTTTCGTTTCCGTCGAAATGGCTTTTTTCGAATTATGCGTCCGCGTTTGAAATGTTGCAGTACAATGACGCCAATTTTATTCAGATGATTTTCAACAGCGTGTGGTTTACGGTAGGCGGAACGTTGATAGCTGGATTTGTCGTCTGTATGACCGCTTATGTTGTCGCAAAGTACGATTTCAAGGGAAAAGGCTTTGTTTATGCGCTGTCGCTCGTAATCATGGTGGTCCCCGTGGTAGGAACGCTTCCTGCGCAGTATCGGTTGTATAATCAGTTACATATCACCGATTCTCCTTTGCTTCTGATCACTTATGCAAGCGGTTTCGGCTTCAACTTTATCGTGATGTATGGTTTTTTCAAATCCTTGCCCTGGGGGTATGCCGAGGCTGCGTTTATAGACGGGGCGACGCATTTTCAGGTTTTTTGGAAAATCATGCTGCCTCAGGCGTCGGCTTGTATTTTTGCGATTTCTATCGTTCATGCTATCGGGATGTGGAACGACTACATGATTCCCATGCTGTACCTCGACCACATGCCTACGTTGGCTTCGGGCTTATATAGCTATCAAACGATTATGGAAATGGACACCGATTGCAATTATCCCGTCTATTTTGCGGGCATATTTATGTCTATGCTTCCTATGGTAGTTATTTACGGAGCTTTTCACAACGTCATTATGGACAATACCGCCACGGGCGGATTAAAGGGTTAATAAATAAAAAGGACGGAAAGAGTTATGAAAAAATTGAAAATTTTTTCGACGGCGGCGCTTATTTTAGGCGGAATTATGTTGACAATGCCTTTTGCGGGCTGCGGACAAAAAGAATATGAGGATAATGAAAATACGGTCGTTATCGATTTCTTTAAGGGGGATTACGGAATAGATTTTATCAATAATCTCGCCGAAGCCTTTATGGAAAAGAACGAGGGAAAAACGGTTTATGTCAAGGATACGGTATTGAGAAATCAGATTATCGACAGGCTTAAATCGGGACCCAAGAGCAACGATGCGGATATCGTCATGACGAACGGCGCCGCATACAGTACAATCGGCCTCGGGGCTCAGTTCGGTCAACCGGCAATCTTCGAGCCGCTTACCGAGGTATATGATTACATAGCGCCCGGACAGACGAAAAGCATTCGGGAATTGACGCAGAAAGCCTTTAAGGATGTTACGTCGTTTACGATAGACGGCAATACAAAAGAATACTTTATGATTTGGTCCTCAGGATTACAGGGGCTTATATACAATAAAGACCTTCTCAGCGAGGATCGCCTTCCTAAGACCACGGACGAGCTTATTGCATTGGCCGGAGAATTAAAGGAGGAGCTCAAAGGTAAAAACAAATCTGCGTTTATCTATTCGGGGTATGTGGATTATTGGACGCCGCTTCATCTCGTATGGTGGGCGCAGTATGCGGGGGAGGAAGCCTACAATAAATTTTACGAGGGGGAAATCAAACAGCTGAATCCCTTTACGGGAGAAGAAGAATATACCCAAAGCCCTGCAATTTTTACGATGCCGGGCAGGGAAGAAGCGTTGAGCGTTATGGAAACGCTTTTGAAAAACAGTAACGGGTATTGCGATAAAAATTCCACGGCGCTCAGCTTTACGGACGCTCAACGTAATTTCCTCAAGGGGCAGGCGGCGATGCACCCTAACGGGGATTGGCTGGGCACCTCTATCGAGAAGGAGAACGCTGACGTAGCGTTTATGAAAACCCCCGTCATTTCCGCGATTATAGATAAGCTTGATACGGTTAAGGACGACGCCACGCTTTCCAAAGTGATTGCGTATATAGACGGCGACGAAGGCGCTGAATTGCCCTCGGGGGTTTCCGAGGCGGATTTGCAGACGGTAACCAATGCGCGGAATATGATTTATCTGGCATCTACGACGCATTTCGTCGGAATTCCTTCCTATGCGAACGCGAAGCCGCTCGCCAAAGAGTTCCTTAAATTTATGTATTCGGAAGAAGGCGCTATGATTTTTGCAAAATCGACAAACGGCGCAAATCTTCCCATCAATTACGATTATCTCGGAAACGCAGAAGTTGCCGCAAAATTTTCCGATTTCCAGAAATCCCGCCTTGCGCTCATGAATGAAGACGCTATCGGCATTTATCAGCGTCCTCAGCATCCGCTCGTTTATAAAGGCATGCTTGCCCCGTATTCTTATAATTCGGGCGTATTGGAAGCCGCGTTCGGCGCGACAAACGAAAATGACCGCAAAACGGCGGCCGATATCATCAAGATTGATACCCAGAAATACGATACGACAGGATGGAACAACCTACTTAAACTCGCGGGCTTGAAATAAGGAGATATCATGAGAAGAATATTCAAGATTTTATCGGTCGCCGCGTCCGTTGCCGTTTCTTTTACGTTTCTGTTCGGTTGTGGAAAGGACGACGCTTCAGCCGACGAATACGCGGAGATACGGACCGCTCCGGGGACGGTGAAGGTCCTTAAAGACCGGGAGTCGGATTCCTTGCGCGAAGCTTCGCTCAAAGTATCGATGGCAAAGAACGAATATGAAGGCGGACAAATTATTTTGTCTCCGAAAACGGATATTTCCTACGACATTTCCGCCGGCACGCTTGTAAACGAAAACGGCACGGAATTTCCCCGGGAGGGAATCGAGTTTTTTAATCAACACTATATCGAGACGACCTCCCGTTCCAACAACAACACGCAGCTGGGGCCGGGGTGGTATCCCGAAGCCTTGATTCCGCTGGATAAGGCGCGGGAGAAAAATGAACTCAAAGCCTCGGGAACGGCGAAAAATCAAGGAATCTGGGTTAAATTCCGCACGGAGGAAAAAACGGAAGCGGGAATTTACAGCGGTAAATTTATCCTTACCGTCAACGGCGCGAAGACGGAAATTCCCGTTTATCTCACCGTCTGGAATTATGTCGTTCCCTCTGAGTCGCACGCGCGCACGGCGTTCCTCAATTATCAGGACTCCGTTATTCAGGGGGAAGGGGACAATTCCGACGAAATGATGGAAGCGTATTACGAATTTTTCCTCGAAAACCGGATCACGGTTTCTTCGCTTCCGGCAAAGGCGGACGACGACGAAAGACTGCTTGAAATGCTGCAAAAATACTATAATCATCCCGCGATGACGGGATACGCGGTTCCTTATGTGGAGGCTTTGGTAAACGGCGAACAGCAGCCCGATTACGAAAAGCTGAAAGTCACCATCAAAAAGATTATCGATCTTTCGATAACCGATAAGGTGGATTATCTCGAAAAAGCGTATTTTTACATTACGCTTATCGACGAGTTCGACCAGGTAGAGAACGTAGGCAGTTATCGGCAGGAATTGGCGGGAAGAATCGGCAAAAATATAGACGCTATGCTTGCGGAAATCGAGAGCGAGCTTTTGTCGTCGGATGAAAATTTCTTTACGGATAAAGACGGAACGGAGTTCCTTTCGGGCTTGAAGCAATCTTTGAAACAACTTCCGAATATGGCGGTCGCGCAGCCTTCACGGCACCAGTCGCTGATTCCCTATTTTGAAATTTGGGCGATTCCCGCGATTTATATCAATTCGGAGGCCAACAGAAACAATTTCGACAGATGGCTTTCGGGGGAGGGGCGCGAGCACTGCGAAACATGGTGGTACACCTGTATCGGGCCCGAAAATCCGCATGTCTCCTATCATATCGACGATTATCTGCTTTCCGCCCGCGCGATGGGCTGGATGCAGAAAGATTACGGCCTTGCGGGTAATCTGTATTGGTCGAGCTCCGCGTATGTCCACCGCGTTGACGGCGACAACGAAAGGCCCGTAGATCCATATACGGTTCCCAACCGTTTCGGGGAATCCTCCGTAAACGGGGACGGCTTCCTCGTCTATCCCGGCGCGAAATACGGCGTATATGGTCCTATCGGCAGCGTGCGGACGGAAGCTATCCGTGACGCGGGAGAGGACTACGAAGCGCTTTGGCTTTTGGAACAGGCCTATGAAGAGCTGTCTGATTACTATGGGATTCGGCTTGATTCGGACGAAACCCTGCGTTCGGTGTACGATTCCATTTATACCGGAGACCAGGCCTATACGAATACCGATATATTTGAAACCGCCCGCGAAACGGTAACGGGGCTTATCCTCGACGCGCAGAGCGATAACCGTATGATTATCGAAAGCGTGGAAAATCGTAACGACGGCATCCGGGTTTCCGTATTGATCAACGGCAAAGCTTCCCTGACGCGGGACGGCAAGGCTCTGAGCGGCGAAGCTGTGGGACAGGGGAAACGTTATGTTATGAAAGTCGATTATTCGGATTCGGATATTTATCTCGATTTTGAATATACGCTGGACGGAAAAAATTATTCGGTGCATCGCTTCATTACTACGGGTACAAATTACGCGCTGCGTTTCACCGCTGAAAATACGGGTGTTTTTCAGGTGACGGCTAATTCGGACAACGCTGCGTATCTCGAGGCTTTTGAAGGAGTAGGGCAGGTTTATCGTTTTGGAATTCAATCGGTATTTACCGGCAGCTCGGTGACGGATTCCGCTTACGAACCCTCCATTTTGATTAAATCGGATATTTTCGGCAAGGAAATAAAGCGGAAAATCCGCGGACTTAAATTCAAGTTCTATAATCCGGGAAAGGAGAATGTACGAATGACGGTCAAATTGTACCGTTTTTCCATGGATATCGTAGATTATACCTTAAAACCCGGCTGGAACGTTCTCGAATTTAATAATATTCAGGATTTCGATTCCGTTACGGGGATTGTCTTCGCTTTCAAAAACGCGAAAGACGGGGCCGGGAATCCTGTAAAGTACGACATATATATGGCGGATTTCATCTATCAGCTCGCATAGGAGGACGGAAGTGAAAAAAGCATTGACGATTTTAATGGGCTTGGCAGTCGTACTGGGAAGCTTCGGATTTTCTTCCTGCAATCAAAAAGAGGAAGGGAAAAAAACAGAAAGCCCTCTTCAGATCGGGCAGGTTCAGGATATGGAAGGGTATCGTAAGATTTACGATTTTGAGTCCCAGGACGAAATAAACAGTATCAAGGCTTTCTGGGACTTTGGAAAGATGCAGGTAAGCGACGAACACGCCACTTCGGGAAAACATTCCATGCGTCTCGAAGTGCTCGGAACGCAGCCTGACTATCAATTTGTATTCCATGATTGGGAGACGATAGACGAACAGTATCTGCAATTTTATATCAGAAACAACGAATGGATAGGGCTGGAAAACGGCAATTTAAGCGAATTTGACAGCATTATGCTGGACGTCTATAACGACTCGGGAAGAGAAATTCCGCTCACGATGCACCTGGTTGCCGAAGCGGATAAAAACGGCAAGGGCGAATATCGGCAAGTAAATATCGATATGGGCACAAAAATGCTGGCGGAGGGAGAAAATAAGGCGGAGTTTAAGCTGGGGCTTTCCGCTCGTCTCAACGGAATAGAAAATTTGCGTTATATTCGGCTGATTTTACCCAACCATGTCAAGGGCGAAGCGCCTGCGGTGCTGTATGTGGATAATTTCAGGGCCAAGCAGTCGGCCGCATTAAAAACGGTAAATAAAAATTTCTCCGAGAACGAGCTGTTATTGTTTGAGGACGATGAGGACGCGGACATGTTTACAAATACGTTGTCTAACTGTCAGTACAGGTCCTTTCTGAGCTTTGAAGCTTACAGCGCGGCTTCGACGCAGGGGAATCGTTCTATGCTCGTCACGCAGCCCGTAAGCCCCCGTTCCTTTTTCTGGGAAGGCGAGGTCACGGCGCATATGTCCTCCGCGACGCTCGCAAAGCTGGATCTGTCAAAGTATGACGAAAAGTATGTGATCAAAGCGGACTTTATGCTTCTTGAGGGCGCGGACTCGAAACCGGTCAGATTTTTCGTCCAGTTCGACGATATGACATATACGGCGAGCGCGACGATGAATAAGGGCAGAAAAACTACGGTTACGGTTCCTTTATCCAAATTTCCGACTCGGGAAAGGCTGTATGATCTCGGATTTATCCTGAATGAGATTTTGGGCGGTGAGGAAGTCAAATTCGTGGTAGATAATATCCGCTTCGAGCTTAAGTAAACGCTGTTTGAAGAGAAAGTAAATTCGGATTCCAGCCGGAAAAGTACGGCTGAAAATATTACAAATAATTCGGGAGGATTAAGATGAAAAAATTTTTGTCATGTGTCATGGGCGCGGTTTTCGCGTTTACGACAGTTGCTGTGGCTGCGTCTTGCGGCGAGGAGGGGGACAAAGCGCCCCTGAAGGTCACCGTCGAGGTCGCGGAGACCGCTACCACGGTATGCGGGGCGGATTACAAGGTCCCTGACGCCGTGGTCAAGGGAGTCGAGGACTACGACATGGAAATTTCCGTCGCGGCGACGGCGGGCGGAACGGTAAATTATAACGAAGAAACGAAGTCGTTTTATGCGAAGAATCTTGGCGCGCCCGCCTATACGATTACATACACGGCTTCCTATCAGGACGCCGGAAAGACGGAGACCGCGGTAGGGGTTACGAAACTTTCCACGACAGACGGCGAGAAGCCCACCATTTCCGCGCCCGATTACGTGACCGGAGTCCGCGGCGGAAAAGTAGAAATCCCCGAGGCGGCCGTTATAGACAACAGCGGCGAGGCGATTGAGGCGACTTATGTCGTGAAAGATGACGCGGGAGCCGTCGTTCAAACCGTGAAAGAAAACGAGAAAGAATACGTGCAGATTTCCGAAACGGTGAAATGGTACACGGTGGTTTACAGCGCTTCCGATTCCAGCGGAAACAGAGCGACCGACCACGAATGTAAAATCTGGATCCGCAGCTCGGCGGACGAAGTGGAGTTTTTCGACACGGAAGAGCTTGTAGAAGTCGAAACCGAGAGTGCTGCGGCAACGGTCGTCGCGGCTTCGGAAGCGCCTCAGGGCGGCAAGGGAAACGTTCTTAAAATCGAGATTCCCGCAAAGGGCGACGATAACGGCGGGTATGTTTCTTTTACGGTTCGCAACCTCGGCGTCACTGATTTTACAAACGTCACTAAGCTCAAAATGAAAGTTTTAAGCACGGTTGCGCTCAGCAATTGGCCCGGCTGGCATGCGGGAAATTCCATCGTCCCCGGCAAACTGAACGGCGCTTCTGCCGGAAAAGGCGTTGAGGCAAATACCTGGACGGAACTGGTTTGGAAACGTGCGGAAGTACAGGAAATGTTCAACGGCGCGACGGAAGGCAATTATGCGCGTCCCGTTATCGACGACGTCACCGAGCTTCGTTTCGACATCGACAACGCAGGCTGGTGGGGCGAACAGACGGAGGCGGACGGCGGCGGAACGCAGTGGCTGTCTCAAAGCTTTGTGCTTTATATAGACAGTATAGAAGTGGAGCAGATGGATCTCAACTGGACCCCTCGTTTTTACGAAACGGATGCGGCTACGTTCTATGAAATCAATACGTTCAACGACGAAGCGCGGTTCGGACTTTTGAATACGATCAATTCTCCTGCGGACAATTTCAGTCTTTCTCTTTCCGACTTACATACGACGGCGTTCGACCCTTCTGCTCCGGAAACGGAAAATCAGTCTTTGAAAGTGCAGGTAAAAGGATTTTCTAACGGTTATCCCCGTTTCGTCATGCCGCTGGAAAAGCTTTCGAAGATACTCGATTTGGGAACCCTTCCCGATAATGCCGTATTTATGGTCGATATTTATCTGGAGTCCTCCACGGGCGAAAAAGTAGTCCTGGACGGTGCCGACAATATTGTATTCTACGAAAAAGGAAATCCTGCCGAAAAGAAGCCCAAACTTAAAACGGGTTTGTGGCTGGATGTGGGGACATCCGCAACTGCTGCGGTGACGGTTGAGTCAATCAAGGACGCGTCTATTGATTTAGGAAATCTGGATTCCGTAGGGTTCTTCTTCTATGTGGATGCCGACTGGGGCGGAAACTGCGAACAAACGGTATATTTCGATAATTTCAGAATCGAAGTTCCCAAAGCGCCCAAGGCATAAGCGAAGACGAAATATCCGATTTTCAGAATGTGTTGAGCGGGCGGAGAAGCGCAATTGTTTCTCCGCCCGTCCCAGTGTCGGACGAAATAAACGGACAAAGGGCGTGTATGATTAAAAAAGTGATTTTAGATACGGATATAGGAAACGACTGCGACGACGCGGGCGCGCTCGCTATGCTTTGCGGGTATGCTTGTCGCGGAAAATGCGAAATACTCGGCGTTGCCTGTTGCACGGCAAAGCCTTATGCTCCCTCCTGTGTCCGTGCGATTGCGGAGGATTATCGGCTTACTTTTCCCGTCGGGCGCTTAACGGACGGATTCGACGGCGTTCAAGACTATTATTGCGGCCTATTCAAGGAAAAACAGGCTTGTTCGGAAGAATATATACGGTTTTATCGCAAAATTTTTGTGGATAACAGGGATATTATTTTAATTTGTATAGGCCCATTGCACGGAATGAACCTTCTTTTGGATTCTTGCGCGGACGATATTTCACCCTTGACGGGAATAGAATTATTTAAGGAGTCGGTGTCGCGCATATACGCCATGTGCGGACGCTTTGACGGCGAAACGGAATGGAATATCTCCATGGATATTTTGTCCGCCCGCTCGTTTTTTTTGCGATGTCCGTTGCCGGTCGAGGTGTGTCCGTTTGAGGAAGGCTTCGGCGTTATGACGGGAAGAAATCTGCGGGAGGGGAGCGCCGCCAAAAAAATTTACGCTTCTTTCTGCAAGGATAAGCGCGGCGTAAGAGACAGTTGGGACCCGCTTACGGTCTATGCGGCTGTGGAGGGGAAAAAGTGCCGCGGCGAGCGCTGTCGTCTGACAGTGGACGAGAAGGGAAAAATGACGAGGGAAGAGGGGCGCGGACACTGCGTGATAAAAGCGCAAAGGGATATCGGAAAAATTCTCGATAAACGAATGGTATAACAGCCCTTTTTGTATAGCGGGGAGAATGAAAAAACGGACGGAGAAAAAGTAATGAAAGAAAATTGGTTTCCCATAGGCTTCTGGAACTATGTGGACTGCGGCAAGCTCAAGCCGTCGAAAGAAGTTAAGCTGTGGAAAGAGTTAGGCATGACTCTTGCGATGAGTTTCGAATATCGCAAAAAGCAGGATCGGGCATGTATGATAAAAACTTTGGACGCCTGTAAAAGAGAAGGCCTGCGCGTAATCGTGTGCGATTTTCGAACGCATTGGAAAAATTATGAGGAAAAAGGAGAGAGCGCTTTTATTGCGGACGTGAAGGAAGCCGTAAAGGATTTCGGGAAACATCGGGCCTTTTATGCCTTTCATGTGGGAGACGAGCCCGATAAAGAGCATTGGCAAAGCATGAAAAGAGCCTGTGAAATCGTAAGCCGTTTTTCCGTTCCGTTTGTCAATTTCTATCCCGTATGGGAAGGGGAGGATTTTGAAGAAAAAGTCGGCGTCGATTTTCGAAAATACGGGGACAGACTTGCGGGGACCCTTCGGGAAACGGGGCTTAAAATTCTTGCCTATGATTGCTATAACCAATGTTACGAATACGAACGTGAAAAAGGCTTGGAAAGCTTTTTTGCCAATCTCAATTTATTTCAAAAAACGGCGGCGGAATGTAAAGTCCCCATGTGGACGTCCCTTTTAAGCGTCGGTCATTGGTGCTATCGGGTTCCTACGGAGGACGATTTTCGTTGGCAGATCGCCGCTTCGATTGCGCACGGAGCGAAAGGCCTGTTATGGTTTTTTATCTATGAACGCACTCTTGATTCCTCTTATCGGCTCTCTCCTGTGGATTTATATGAAAGACGTACCGAAACGTTTGAGCGCTTGGCAAGGCAGAATAAGATTTTCCGAGACTATTTTTCTTCGCGGTTTGCGCAGGCGGAATTGGAGAAGGTGGAACATTTTAATAAAGCTTACGGAAAAACGCCGCTCTATAAGGCAGGGGATTTTGCGGATTTCGAAATTTTCACGAAATACGATAGTCCGTTAATTATTTCCGAATTTTGCGACGCGGCGGGTAAGTTTCTATTGGTGGTAAACAATTCGCAGAGCGGAAGCGAACGGATAAAAGGTACTTTAGAAGGAAGCCCTTTTGACGAATGGCTGGCGCCGGGACAGATGAAGGTGCTGGAACGAGTAAAAAAATAAAAAGGAGACAAATGTCATGGAAAGAACGGAACACCCGAAACCCCAGTTCGAGCGTGAAAATTGGTTAAATCTAAACGGAGAATGGGAATTTGAATTTGATTTCGGAAACAGCGGCGAAGAACGCGGACAATATAGGGAAGACGCGGTTTTTCATCAAAAAATCAACGTACCCTTTTGCCCCGAAAGCGTCCTTTCGGGAATAGGTTATACCGATTTTATGACTTCGGTATGGTACAGGCGTAAAATTAATTTGAAAAAGGAGTTGCTTTCTCAACGGATCTTTCTGCATTTCGGTGCGGTAGATCATTTTGCGACGGTTTATATAAACGGTCAAAAATGCGGTACGCATAAAGGCGGATACGTTTCTTTCAAGGTAGATGTTTCGCCATACGTTCGGGAAGGTGAAAATATCATTACGGTGCATGCCGTGGACGATATCCGCGATCGTCTTGTCGCAAGAGGAAAACAGGCGGAAACGTATTATTCCGAGCAGTGCGTTTATACGCGCACCACGGGGATATGGCAGACTGTATGGTTGGAATTCGTTCCGAAAACATATATCGAAAAGGTAAAATACTATCCCGATATTCAATCGGGAATGCTGACAATCGTTGCGGAGACAAAAGGCCGGGGAGAATTTTTTGCGGAATCCTTTTTAGACGGAAGGG
>ERZ1036470.578-NODE-578-length-15340-cov-4.437946_pt1 | contig 15340 bp, 15 predicted proteins | sample MGYA00514232_ERZ1036470 | MGnify/ENA primary metagenome ERZ1036470 (study PRJEB33795, sample SAMN09464898) | human gut metagenome | isolation source: Bloodstream | host: Homo sapiens | place: USA: Stanford, California | collected 2016-02 ... | reverse complement strand
CTCCATATATCAAATAAGTCGATAATTATCGGCTTTTTTTGTGCTTTTTGAAAACTTGACCAACTTTATGGCTGTACTGAAGAACACCTGCGTGTTTTGACAAAAGCGTAGCTTTCTTTACAGTTAAGGGTATTTCTTATTGCCCTTATAGGTTTCCGATTCTATAGCCTCTCAAAAATTACAGAGAACCCTACCGTTTTTTTTATACAGAAATATGCAGCATAAGAGAAAGTGCGCAAATGCAGGCTGTCTACATGCTGCCATCGCTATCAATACGCTGATACACATCTTATTTTATTCTTATATCGCAGAGCTTTAAGATCTAAACTCAAACTATTCTATCCTTCTAAGCGATATGTTCGCCCTTCAGAAAGCGTTTATAAAACAAAGGAGATGCCGTATAATACATTTGAAAATGGTGATAAGTAATCAGCGGGAGTTATGGAGCAAGCTTGATTTTCGCTTTTTCTTATCAGGATGTGCCTTATGAAAAAAACAAAGCGTATTCTTTTATCATAAATCATGGAATACTTTGCGGAATACCAGCAGCAGGTACCATCCTTTTTACGTTTTTTCACCTCGAAATAGCCATGCGGTTCCCCGGACAGCATCGCATTATAAAAGCGTATGAATTCCGGTATGCTTCCTCTCTCTACCGTACCGTCTTTCACAATACTCATTGGCACTTCATACATAATCTGCGAAAGGTCAAAGTCTTCGCTGATCTGCGGTGGCAGCGTTAACCTGCATTCCTCAATATCAAAGGTATACATCAGCTGATCCTACTGCTGCCTCCCTTTTACTATATCGAATGTCTGCAGTATTGTATTGCAATGTTTAGGTAATCTGTAATTTATGGAGCTGCAGGACAATCACAAATGGCAAATTTCTCACAGCCATGTCTCTGCTTCTAAACATCAGAAGACCGATCTGGAGAAGAATTCTTAACAGATAAATCCCAGAATCATGAAAAAAGGATCCATATCATCGTAAAAAAGATGAAAGTGACCCTTTTTGTTTATCCTGTTGTTTTTTCGTCAAAGCAGGAAGAAATCTTCAGTAACCCCAATCTTCTGCAGGTTGGGCGAAAGCTTCAACTGCTGATAACTGCTTTCTAAACGTGTATGGACTTATCAGCGAAGCATTGTTTTTGCTGCGACTGCGAGAACCTTTGGATTTTTATGATACGGTGTCACCGGGCACAGCTTCTTCTCAATACCAAGCAGTCCGTAAACTGCCATACGTGCTGCGCGTACAGAATATTCCTCCGTGAATACCATATCCTCCGGAATCTCCACAAATTGTGAAATCATGGCAAAATTGGTAGAGCCGCTTGGGATAACCAGCGGACGATCACTCATCGCTCTTGGCTGGAATTGTGAATCGATATACGGCATCATGCATGGGATGACGTTCACTACGGATTCCATGATATCCTTCGTATTCTCTTCAAAATGCAGATGGTGAATCAGCTCCATCAGGATTTCCTCACCGCTGCACTCCCGCATCGGTTTTTTCACGTAATCACCAAGCGCATCCGTATACAGACCATAGCCCCAGAAAACTGTTGTATTGGCATCCTGTGCCTTGAAATGAGGCTGGGCTGCCACTACAATGGACATCAGCCAGCTGGAATCCTTAAAGGTCATAAGTGCACCACTGCCCGGAATATTGCCGGAGAACTGCTCAATCATTTTCAGCATCCTGTTCCCTTTCATCGTGACAGTGAAGCTCTCCCAGTTGGTCTCCTCCGGCTTACCAAAGAATGGCGTTGGATCGCCCAGAACCGGCTTCTTTTCTGCAACTCGTTTCCACAGCTGCGCTGATATCGGATTCTTTGGTTCATAAGGTGCCGGTGTTTTAAAGTCACCAAGCGTTGCACAATCCGTCATACAGCCATTTGTCATAATACATAAATCACTGTCCTCCAGATGGATGGTGCGCTGTTTTCCATTTTCCAAAAGATGAATATCTGTAACTGTTACACTGTCTTCCTTAAAATCCAGATCCTCGACTACAGCACGTATGCTGAAGTCCACACCAAAGCCCTCCAGATATGCCTTTAACGGAAGAATCACAGATTCATACTGGTTGTATGGTGTTCTGGTTACTCCCTCAAGCGTTTCAATACGTGGAAACTCCAGAATCATACGATTCATATACCGGCGGAATTCAAATGCACTGGACCATTTCTGAAAAGCAAAGGTTGTCTGCCACATATACCAGAAATTTGTAGTGAAGAAATGCGGACTATCCTTAAACCACTGTTCAATGGTTACATCATCCAGCTTTTCTTCCGGTGTTGCAAGCAGCTTTGTCATCAGAAAGCGGTCGGTATTGTTAAACTGCATGCTGCGCACATCCTGAATCACGCCATAACGATCCACCAGTCTGGCCTGCGCATGCGTTGGATGCAGGTGATCAAAATTCAATATTTCTTCGGTCACACTTTTTCCCGGCCAGTCCAGAGAAGGAATGGAGGAAAACAAGTCCCAGAAGTTCTCATAGGTTTCCTCATTCAGCATTCTGCCCCCGCGGCAGACAAACCCATTCTGCATCGTCCCTGCACCGTCATTGCTTCCGCCAAGGATGCTCATCCCTTCCATGATATGAATATTCTCTCCATGAAAGCCGCCATCCTGAATAAGGTAAGCCGCTGCCGATAAGGAAGCCAGACCGCCGCCAATCAGATAGGCCTGCCGTTCCCCTTCTCTTCCGCTGCTCACCATGCTCTGGGCACTCTGTTCGCGTTTCTTCGTAACATGACGCACTGCCGTTGCTGCTGCAATACCCGCTGCAGCTGCTGCTGCACCTGCAGCAAGTTTCTTTGTCTGTCTATTCATACAAATCTCCTCCTATGTTTTGATATACATATGCTACTTCTATCTGGTTTCAGTATAGCGCGTTTTCATGCCTGTGTATTTATACAGTTTTAATACTTTGTCTGTTTTCCTTTAGTATATGAAAAAAAGCGAAAGCCATGCGCCTTCGCCGTCACATATTTAACTTTTTACGCATGCGTTCCGAGTTACTCGCATACATCAGTGCAGCTTCCTTATCAATTCTGCCCTCTTCATACAGCTTCATAAGACTCTCATCCATGGTTATCATTCCCTGATCCCTTCCTGCAATCATGGAATTTTCCAGCTGATGAATTTTTCCTTCCCTGATTTGCGTACGAATCGCCGGATTGACAATCATAATTTCAAAAACAGGTATGATACCCCCATCTGTGGCCGGCACCAGCTGTTCACTGATAACAGCATGCAGCGTCATAGACAGCTGTACGCGAATCTGCTGCTGCTGTTCACTTGGAAATACATCAATCATGCGGTCAATGGTATTGGCTGCCCCCATGGTATGAAGGGTCGATAAAATTAAATGTCCGGTCTCTGCGGCAGTAACTGCCGTATTGATCGTCTCAAGATCCCGCATTTCTCCAACCAGTATGACCTCCGGCGCTTCCCGCAGGGCAGAACGCAGCGCGTTTAAATAATCCTGTGTATCGTGATACACCTCCCGCTGAGAAACAATGCTTTTTTTATGGGCGTGCAGATATTCAATCGGATCTTCTATCGTTATGATATGTACGTTGCGGCTTTCGTTGATTTTATCAATGATGCAGGCGAGCGTCGTTGATTTTCCGCACCCAGCCGGCCCGCTTACCAGAATCATTCCCTTTTTCACCGCCGCAAGAGATGTGATGACCTGTGGTATATTCAACTCAACAGGATCGGGAAGTTCAAAGCGGACAACGCGCAGAACCGCTGCCTGCGAATTTCTCTGCAGATAGACATTGCAGCGAAACCGCCCGACATCCGGTATGGAAAAGGAAAAATCATCATCCTTTTTTTTGAGAAAATCCTCATAGGTATTCTGCAGCGCATACTGATAAATTTCCTGAATCAGCTGAGCTGTGTCATTGGGCATCAGCCTGGTTTCCTGCATGGAGTGAATTTCTCCATTGATTTTAAAGGCATATGGATGCCCTGCTACTAAAAATATATCCGAAGCATCCCTTGCGATTGCTTCCTTCAGCATCTGTTCGATTGTCACCACCATCACAGTGCATCTCCCTTCGTAATTGTTTTCCATGCTTTTATATGAACAGCACTTCCCTGCTTCTGCAATCTCAGCTGCAGCTGCTGTGCATCCTGAACCGGTATTGTCACAAGCAGCTCATCCTGCTCCCAATCCGTTTTCATCGCATATTCCTGCAGCAGCGACTGCACCCTGCTTTGTTTCAGACTTTGCTGCAGGGTTTGCTTTGGATACTGCCGGAGCTCATCAATCAGCAGCTGTGCTCCCGCATCACTTTTGGCAACTGCCTCCTGATACAGCTTCTCTCGCTGTGCAATTTTTTCGTTTTGTAATGAGCGTGTATACGAAAGTACTGACAAGATCATCATACACAAAACGACGAAAATCATGAAGATACTGGATGCTCCCAGACCAATCTGCACGCCGCGCTTTTCAAGCTTCATTTTTGAACGCCCCCTTCCAGCAGAAAGGGAAGACGTACAAGCTCTTTGTCATCGCGGTAAATACAAAGCTCACAAAGTGCCCGACCACTTTTTTCAACCGCTTTCTTCTGTTCAATTTCAACCCGATAATATCCTGCCTGCGAAGATGACCGGTTTCCGTTCTCATCCAAGTAAAAGATTTTCTTCTGCATTGCCTGCTGTACCTGGGGAATCTTTCGCTGTGCCACCAGATTTTCTCCATATTGCAGCGCATTCCGCGTATCTGCAGCCAGATTATTTTTATCCTTTGCCGTTCCCAAAATGAGCACACAAACCGCACTTGCCAGGGTAAAGAAGAAAAGTACAAAGATGAGCTCCATCAGAAACGATATCGATTTATTTGCATGACTCTCCCGCATAGCGCTTCCTCCTTACTCACTCTTCAGCTCCATCATCATACGGCTGGCTTTCCCCTGCTCATCGTGGATGCTCACTTGCAGCAGACCTCCATTTTCCTGTGCTTCAAAGTCATAAACGGTAAACAGTGATGTCCCTGCAGAAAGCATCGGCTTCACTTCCTCACTCGCATACAGCTCCCGCAGCTTTCCCTCATATTCATATATATAGGTAACAGTACGTTCTTTCTTGTCGTGTATTACAATCGCATCCGTGTCCTCCAGCTGTCTCACAGATACGGCCCCGTCTTCGTCCGCACTTCTGATTTTTGCGCGTAGATATGCCAGGGGTGTATGCATACGCTCGACCTCTTCCCCCTGCTTAATGATAGCCTGATAGCTTCCGGTCTGAAACAAAAGCACCAGAAACGCACAGATTACAAATACAGTAAATAACGATAGAGAGAACAAAATATCAATGGAATGTCGTTGTCTCATGGCTGTTCACTCCTTGGATACACATCCGTATCCGGCATGATATTTGCCCCGATGTAATGATAGCGGATGCGATAGGCATCCTCCTGTATATACAAACCATAGTGCTGCTTCAGATACTCCAGCGACTGGGGGTATGCGCCCTCGATACTGTAGCATTCCAGTGCTGCCTTCTGAATTGCCTCCTTAGCACGCTGTGCATCCTCCCTGCTGAGTCCGCTGTCAGCTGTCGAAAATCCGTAATAGAGCATGACCAGGATTCCCATGAACATAAAAAGCTGCAGACCCAGCATTTTCTTCTTATGTTTCATCATCCGATGGATGACATAATGCTCATCAGCGGCAGCATGACAGAGAGCAGAATGATTCCTACGATTACAGATAAAACAATCACAATGACAGGTTCAATGGTATTCAGGAAGGTTGAGATACTGGTATCCACATCTTTCTCGTACAGGGTGCTCACCTTCTGCATGACCTCATCACTTTTCCCGCTGTGAAAGCCGGTGATAATCATACTCGCATATACTCCCTGATAAAGCGCCTGCTCGCGCAGACATTGCGAAAAGCTTTTCCCCTCCTGCATATCACTGCGGCAGGCATCAATTTTCTTTTGAACCGCCTCATCCCCGACAACATCTCTAAGATACCCCAGCGCCTCCTCCATTTCATACCCGCTCGTAATGAACAGCGACAGGGCATAGGTCATTTTCGCCATGACCATGTTATGGTAGAGCTGCTTTGTCATAAACAGATGGGAAAGGAACGATTTTCCTCCTGATTTTCTAAAGGTCACTGCAAGTAGAATCCCTCCCAGCAGGAACAGTGTCAGTATGATAAAGGAGGCTGTGGCAAACAGCTGTCCAAAGCGCATCATGGAGGCGGCCGTCCCCTGAAGGGCAGCTCCCATATGCAAAAGAACCTTTTCAAATATCGGCAGAACCTTCCATACGATAATGCCGACTACCGCCCACATCATCAATAACAGAATCGAGGGATAGGTCAGTGCCTCCTTCAAGGATTGCTTCAGGTCACTGCTGCGCTCATAATATAGCGCCAGCTCCTTCATAACATTATCGAGATGACCGCTGATTTCCCCGATTTCAACCATTTTCTTGGCATACGTGTCGAAATACGGAGCCTCTTCCAGCGCCGCGCTGAAGGAACCCACGACATGTACCTGTTCCAGCAGACATCCGGCTGCCTCCTTCATATGCGGATTATCCGTATCGTCCCCTATGATTTCCAGCCCCTCCTCGACAGATAATCCGCCTGCGAGAATCATCGATATCTGGGTACAGAAATCAAACATTTCCTCAGAGCGTAATGTTGTATGTGTCATACCGTTTTCCTCCTAGTAGTAATACTTATCTTCATAGTCATCTTCATAATCAATGTCACTGGCATCAAAGGTTGGATCCATACGGCTCCATTTCTTTGCATGCAGCAGAATATCGGGATTGATCCATCCCTTTCCCTCAATATATACCTCAACCCAGGCATGATATTCAATCGTGGTATTTCCCGTTACCAGTCTGGTTGGAATCTGCTGGCTGCGCAGCATCGCCGCAAGCAGAGCCGCATAATCAAAGCATATCCCTTTTTTGCTTTCCAGTGTTTCATCCACGACAGGAAGCACATAAATATCCTCTACTTCCTTCGCCTTTTTGGAATCATAGCTGATGTTATCCACAACATAATTATACAGTGTTGCAATCCGCTTCAATACGGTATCATCATCCTTCGTCAGATCAAAGGCTTTTTTTACAGCCGCTGTATGACTGTCATAGTTCACCGTCTGATTTGGATATAAAAACGGTATCCGCTCATTTTCAAGCTTGACATCCAGTGACAGGGTCAATGTGATCGTATAGGTTTTCCCAGAACGATTTTCGAGTACCTTTACCAGATATGTTCCGCTTCCCTGCTCAAAGGGAAAGGTTTCATATTCGTTTTCCTTTGTAAAATCATATGCGATGTTTCCTACACCGTCCTTCGTTATCTGGAGGCGCATCCTTTTTTCAGGCTTGTGCAAAAGCTTGGCCTGCAGATATCCGCTGCTTGTATTGCTGTAATCGATTTGTACCAGTCCGCTGGAATCCACAGCCACCTGCTCTCCGGGGCTGCTGGGCAGACGAAGCTCAGACATTTTCGGACTCGGTGATGGTTCATATTCGCTTGGATACTTCTTACCGTCTTCCTTGCCTGCACAACCGCTGATCAGCAGCAGAGCTGTCAGAAAGCATAGAAAACATCTGAATTTCATGCTCATACCGCTCTCTCCTTGTTTTGATTATTATAGCATTCTTTTCATCAGGAGAAAAGCTTTCTTACCATATGCCCACAATGAGAAAAGCAGGAGGCAGAAAGTAAAACAGAAACAACTATCAGCATACAGCAAAAAGCTATATTCGCTACCGGAATACAGCTCGTTCCAATTTTCATTGCATTCTGTTTAGGATTATACATTTTGGATATCAATGACAGTATACTATTTTGCCAGTGCATTTTAAAACAGCGCATTCTCCTGATCCGTGTCCTTATTCACCGTTATTGTATCCACTTCACACGATATGTGTCTTATAGACCAGAGTCTCCTTGGAAGCAGTTATTATATCTGTTACTTCCGATCTTCTTCTGTTTAATAAAAGAGGAAAGCCATGTTTGCTTCCAGCTTATTTATAAATACCCATCCACGTTTGTCTGTTTATCATAGGATGTATGGAAAGGAGGCAGATATATGGCAAAGGTTATCGTATATAATGTATATACGCAGGCATTGGAAACCTTCTATCTGGAGGAAAATGATCCAATGCCGTATGCATACGATCGAACAATGCTGGTGAGAGAATTCAGAGGATCGTCGCGATCCAGTGTTCTATGGACAACAAATGCGGCAATGGAAGCATGGAATGCAACACGAAGAACCTATGGAGCCCCCATACCTTTTCGGTATGCATTTAAACGAATCTGGGAAGGCGGACATGGGAAGCAGTCACAGCATTATGCAGGTGTTTCCTTCGATGTGGGACAGGCATTGACGCAGGCAGAGCGTAACAGAATCTGGAATACTGCGAACAATCTTGGTGTCTGGGTTTATGTGGAGCCTATTTACATGACACCGACCTGGGTACACTTCGACAAACGGTATGGCACACCGGCCTGCAGTGCCGGATTCCCTGTTTTACGCAGTGGCAGCCGTGGTGTTTACGTTTTGATTCTACAGGATGCATTAAACGCATTAGGCTACAGTACACAGACCCTTGATGGGGTATTCGGAGGAAATACACGGAATGCATTAGTTGCATATCAGCGTGATAACGGACTCAGTGCAGATGGTGTAGTTGGATGTGGAACCTGGACAAGGATCGTTAATGAGGTAGTAGGAATCGGAAGGACTCCAACGGTTATCGATCCGTAGAAAAAAAGCGTGGGTATGAGTTTACTCACGCTTGTACATAAGAAGTTTTATTTTCTATGATGGAGAATCCATACAATTTCCATAAAAAAGAAAAAGGATGAAATAACTTCAGACCTGAAGTCTTTGTTCTCTATTTTTTAGAAACTGTAGTCAAAAGGTGGTGTTTACATGGCATTACAGATTAAAGGATAGAATTAAAAAAATGAAAAGCAGAAAATTCCATATTATCTGGATCACTGCCCGTAATACTGCCATGAATGACTCTGATGTAAATTCACTTGTGATCCGTGGGCAGAAATTAGATTCTGCCGATATTTTTTCGATTGCAAAAGATGTATATGAGCAACCTGGAAAAAGTAGATGTATATGAAGGCAATGAAATCACTAGAAAAACACCATTATTTTTTTCTTTTATGAAAAAAGGAATTAGATTGGAATGAATTTTTCCTTATGCTGATCCCTTTTATTTCAATCAAAAAAGCTGTCTGACTGCAAATCTGTAAGCTAACAGGGATTGCATACATCAAGGCTTCCACCGGTACTCTATTCACTGACATCGAACTGCCATAATATAAAAAGATTTCAGAACACATCCTCTGAAACCTTTTTCTTACAAACATGATGGCCGATGTCATTTTTTAGGACTACATGTCCCTCCGCTACTCACATGAACCTGAATACCGTTTTTAAGCGGTGCTACAAAAAAAGCGGTAATAACACCGAGCAGAAACGCATTCAGTAGATACGACTTCTGACGCTGTTCCATGAAAGCTCCTCCTGTAATCCCCTACAGAATAGCACGAAACATATACAAACGCAAGTCTGATTCCCTATATCCTTATGTATGGAATCGCCAACAGCTCCATCACCACCGGTTCCTGTTCCTTTGAAAACGTGCGGTACACCTGACGGCTGTAAACCTCACCGCTTCGCTTCAGATTATGCTCCCTGAAAAATGAGCGAACGGTTTCCGTTATTCCAGCATCCGTCTTTAAATTGTCAAATGTGCATAAAACAGCATGTGCAGCACTGCGTAAGTGAAAATATGGATTCTCACAATACTGTGCATATTCCGCACAATCCTTATAAATTCCAAACCCCTTCTCACTTCTCCAGACACCATTCTCTTCATAATAATGAACGCTTTGGAAAAAAAGATCCGCATGATTGGAAAAATTGTGAAATCCCTTTGGCTGCTCCTGTGCAAAGGAGGACTGAATGCAATGCTGTGTTGATATGAAATACATATCCGGGCGCATTCCGTAAATGCACCTTCCCTTTGATTGCTCTGCAGTCTGTAGGATATCCAGACAGTTCATCAAATTGCTTGTTTTCATCTGCAGAATTCTCAGCCGCTCCTGCGTTGATTGCAGAGTTTCCGATATCACCTGCTCATAGGAATGCAAAGAACCATTCAGAAACTGCTCCCGTATCAGCTGCAAACTGATTCCCATCTGTGATAAACGTTGTATGTACAGCAGCTGGCTCAGCTGCTCCTCGGTAAAGTATCGGTAATTGGTCTGCGGATCCTTTTCCGGTTTGATGAGTCCCATGCGCTCATAATGTCGTATTGCCTCCGTAGTAACACCCATAACCTTTGCAATATCGCCGATTTTATAAATCATAGCATTCACCCCCAGCTATTGTAATCCTCTTTCCAATTTCTGTATAGTAAAATAATCGATTTTAGCTGCTGTAGTCACGATCTGTGCTCATTTCTCAGAAACCGGATTTCACACTCCAGCTCATAGCCGCTATGCTCTTTGACCTCCTGCTGAACTCTGTGAATCAGCTCCAGAAAATCCTGACTGCTGGCAGCCCCGCGATTGATAAGGAAGCCGGCATGCTTTGTGGATACCTGTGCATCATGCACCTCTGTCCCCATCAATCCAGCATCCCGTATCAAAGCAGAAGCATAATTTCCCTGCGGCCGTTTAAATGTGGAGCCTGCACTATAGGCATCCAGCGGCTGCTTTTCTCTTCGCCGCCGCATCAGCTCCTCCATTTGTGCCAGGATTGCCTCCTGTCTTCCAGGAATTAGTGCATACACAGCTTCCAGTACGATACCTCCATGCTTTGAAAAACGACTATGCCGGTAGGACAGCTCCAGCTGTGCTGCACAGCTTGTATGAAGACTCCCGTTTTCATCCAGCCAAACCACTTCAAGCAAAACATCCTTTGTTTCTCCGCCATACGCTCCTGCATTCATATAAACGGCCCCTCCGACACTTCCCGGAATTCCACAGGCAAACTCCAGACCGCTCAGAGAATGCGCTGCACAAAATGCACTTACCGCCTTGATGGCTGCCCCGCTTTGTGCACGCACACGATTTTCCTTCTCCAGTCGGATGCTGTTAAAATTCGTTGCCAGGACGATGACCATTCCCTGAAAGCCTTCATCCATTGCCAGAACATTGCTGCCGTTACCAAGCAGAAACCATTCTATGCGATGCTGTTTGCATACTGCCAGACATTGCTGAATCTGTGTAATACTGGATGGCTCCGCCAGAATCTGTGCCTCCCCGCCGATATGCAGTGTCGTATATTGCTTTAATTCGATATGTCTTCTTGCCGCAATCCCTTCATCCTGAAGGAACTGGTATGCCTTTTCAAATATATCCACATATATCATCCTCTCCCCTCTATTATATGTGGAATCTGATAATGTTAAATAGAAATGCCCGTAAAATTCATTCTCATCCCAAAAGAACAACGCCACGCAGGCATTCAGACAACCCGGTTGATAACAGTTCCTTCCATATACGCTTCGATATTTGCGGACACCAGCTGTAAAAGACGCTGTCTGGTTTCCAGACCACGCCATCCCATATGCGGTGTAATAATGACATTCGGCATTGTGTACAGTGGATTATCCTCACGCATCGGCTCCTCTTCCTGCACATCCAGTGCCGCTTTGGCAATCTGCTTGTTCTGCAAGGCCGCAATCAGCGCCTGTTCATCAATCAGGGCTCCACGGGCCGTATTGATAATAGCGGCGGAAGGCTTCATCATCGACAGATGCACTTCGTCGATCAGATGTCTGGTTTCAGAGGTAAGCGGACAATGCAGAGAAACATAATCACTTTCCTTTAAAAGCTCTGGCAGGGAAACAAAGCGTACTCCCTCCACATGCTCACGCGGTGTTCTCGTATACACCAGAATTTTCATATCCAGGACTTTAGCAATACGAATCACCTCCTGTCCGATACTGCCGTAACCGATAACTCCCAGCGTCTTATCATTGACCTCGGTATGCTCCACCAGCATATGGTCTGTGAAATTTCGGTAATCTTTATGTTCCAGCATTTGCAGCTGCTCGCGCATGGAGCTGCTAAGGCTTAAAAGCAGCATAATCGCCGTATGTGCCACACGCTTTGTGGAATAAGCGGGCGTATTGCACACAATGATTCCCTTTTTGCGGCAGGCCTCCAGATCGATATTGTTATAGCCGGTCCCTGCTTCACAGATTAAGCGCACACTGTCCGGAAACTGCTCAATCAGCGCTTTGGAAAGCTCAAGCTCCTTACTGACTACAATTTCACAATCCTGAACACGCTGTAGAATCTCCTGTGGATCACTATCCTCATAAGCAACAACATCTCCCTTTATGCAGCTGATATCAAGCCTATGATCATAATTGATTCGTGCGATATTTAACATACAGATACGATGCTTCATATTTCCCTCCTTGTTATAGCAGCACATTCCGTAAGCTGTTCCTATAACCTTTTCCTTATACGATAATATTTTATCATGTTTTTCAGGATATCTGTCCTTTTTCACAAAATTGTAGTATCCTTATGCATGTGAGGTAATCTTATGAAGAAATGGATAAAGCAAACAATAAAATATATACTGCTGGCGATGTTTGTTGCCGGCATGCTCTATTTCAATATCAAGGACCATGCTGCGGAAATCTTCGATACGCTGCAGCATTTGCAGCTACGCTATACGCTTGGACTGATACTGCTCAGTGCTTCTGTTTATGTGATAGGAGGAATCGGAATCTGCGTTCTGTGCAGGAAGGTCAATCCTGCTTATCAAATGAAAAGCGGAATATCCAATGCAATGATTTCCCTTTTCCTGATGAATGTCAGTGCCTCCGCTGTAGCAAAGGCGGCGCAGATGCTGTTATTTAAGGTCAGGAACATATCATGGGAGCAGGGCTGCAGTATTCTCGTCATGGATCAGATTCTGTATCAGATATCCTATATGGCCCTCAGTGCATGTGCTGTTTTCATCAGCTGTGATTTTCTGATCCCTTTATTTCCAAAGGAAAGCATCCTGGCGCTCACCGGCTTTGCAATCAGTATTTTTCCCATCCTTATTGTCGCGCTGCTGTTTCTGTGGCCGGGTGTTTTCGCAGGACTGAGCAAAGGTATCGGCTATCTGATTGACAAGCTGCAGCTGCCATTTGACAAGCTGTCCATCCAGCATGCGCTGCAGCGCTTCGCAGATTCTCTGCAGACAGCAAACGGTCTGTATAAAAAGGATTACCGAGTGATGCTAAGGGTTCATCTACTGAACACAGTAAAGCTGAGTATACGGCATTCTCTGCCGCTTCTCATCGCATTCTTTCTGCAAATTGATCTCCGTCTGCAGGATATCCCACTCTTTTTTTCAGCATCCTTTTTTGTAGATCTGATATTATCTGCTCTTCCGGTATATGGCAAGCACGGCGTAGCAGAAACAACCTTTACCCTTATATTTACTCCTCTCGCCGGTGCAGCTCAGGCTGCCAGCATCATGCTGGTATGGCGGGCAATCACCTTCTATACCAATACCGTGCTTGGTGGTATCTGCATGATCCTGTCTCCGGATATCAGCCGCAGCAGTCTGAAGGAAATCAAGCAGAATTCCAAGATGTCAACTTAGCAGGAAGCGTTATAGCTCATGCTGAAACAAATTCAGCAGCTTACAGAAAATGAAGTCACCCATATGTTCGTGATGCTTTGCATTGCCATATCTATGATTATAGCAAATGCATGATCCTATCCGCATGAAAAAGCACGGCTGCATACTTTCTAAATGCAGGCAAAAAAATCTCGAAGCTGTGCATTTCCTAATGAGTTCCCATTTGTATAAGCTTAAAAACCTGAAGAAAGCAGGCTGTTAGACAAAAACTGAATGCCGTATACAATCCGTTATGAATTCCTGCATCCTAAAAAGCTGTCTGAATCACACGTTTGTCCGTGTATGAATCAGACAGCTTTTCTGCAGCTTGCCTCTTTTCAGCCGTTAGTTTTGTATCATCAGCTTTATGATCTCATCATCCGTTTCCTTCATGCCATCTCTTGCCAGCTGACCGACACCCATGATGGTTTCCTCAATATCGCGGCAAACAATACCCTCTCCGCGATAGAACTGCTTTCCCTTTTGATACATCATACAGCCCATGATGCCGGCATCAACCGCCGTTGCTATTTTTGCGGCACAGGAAGGCTTTGCACCGTCACAAATCATACCTGACGTTATTGCGAGTGCATTGACAATGGCATGGCAGATATGATCATAATCTCCGCCCAGCAGATATGCAATCCCTGCACCTGCGCCTGCACCTGCACTGACTGCACCACAATAAGCGGATAGCCGACCGATATATTTTTTCTGATACAGTGTGGAGAGATTGGATATGAGCAAGGCCCGGTACAGCTGTTCTTCACTGGATTGGAGCTCCCTTGCATAGGCGATTACCGGAAGAGAGCAGGTCATTCCCTGATTTCCGCTTCCGCTGTTGATAATAACCGGCAGCTCACAGCCGCTCATTCTGGCATCACTTCCCGCCGCAGCCAGAGCACGGGCACGAATCTGTACACTGTCACCATAGGTAGAGAGCAGCACGGAACCGATATTAGCACCATAGGAATGGGCTAACCCCTCTTCCGCTATGGCGGTATTGCATTGAATCTGTCGATCCAGTATCTCCTTTACATTCGCAAGATCCGCTATTTCTGCAAACTCATAGATACCCTGCATCGAAAACTGCATGGCATCCAGCTGCTCCTGTGTATCCTTGCGTGCCTCTTTGTCCAGCACACACCTTCCATCCTCTTCAATACGTACGATATTGGAATGCTCATTCTGGATACATACCAGTACAGTATGCTTATCTCCGGTAACTCTGACACCGACCTGCAGGGCACAGCTGCACTGCTCATGATGTACATACACTGCTGTCTTTTCAAGAAAAGCTTCCATTTGCGCGATCTGTTCCGTACGGACATGAGAAATAACCTCCAGTCCGAGGGATGGATCACCGGCGATAATACCAATAGCTGCCGCACTTTGGATTCCCTTGCGTCCTCCGGTATTCGGCACCGTAACGCTTTTTACATTTTTGATGATATTGCCACTGGCATAAATATCCACCTGTTTTATATCTTCCTTCAGGCGTGCAGCTGCCTGTGCTGCCGCATAGGCAATCGCAATCGGCTCTGTACACCCCATCGCCGGAACGAGCTCTTTTTTCAGCAGGGTCACATATCCTCTGTACTGTGCATCCTGTTTTTTCATAAAATTTCTCCCTTTTCGCATTTTGCGTTGACTTCTCTTTAAATGTATTATAT
>ERZ1036470.576-NODE-576-length-15511-cov-3.727937_pt1 | contig 15511 bp, 10 predicted proteins | sample MGYA00514232_ERZ1036470 | MGnify/ENA primary metagenome ERZ1036470 (study PRJEB33795, sample SAMN09464898) | human gut metagenome | isolation source: Bloodstream | host: Homo sapiens | place: USA: Stanford, California | collected 2016-02 ... | reverse complement strand
GTATCTGGTAAAAAGCCCGGAGATGGAAGAAGATGCAGTTCTCTGGTGGATGCGCCCTAAGGGCAGTTTTGACGAGCCGGCAGAAAAAAATCTGCCCAGGTATCTGTATCTTCCGCCAGAGCATTTAATGCTGCTGAAATAGAAAAGTGTTTTTATGATGTTTTTCTTTATAAGTACAGGGGATTGATTTATAATAAAATTGTGGCGATAAATGAGCAAATATATAATTTTGCATAATGGATCCGCAATATGAAGAAATAAAAAATTTAAACTTTATATGTGCATTTCACAAAGCAACGATAATTTTGTGTACTTCTTCAAGTTTGCTCATTTATAGATTATAATTATTAATCATTTAACATGATAAGGAGGGAAAACAAAGACCAGCACCATTTCCACAGAAGATAAGGATTCCGGGAGTTTCCGGAATAAAATATACAGGCTGATAACATTTCTTAAAATACATAAGACAAAACCCGAAAGCTGATAATATAAGTTACATAAAGAAAGGAATGTCTTATGGAAAGCAGTACTATTTTTGATGATGTGTTCCGGACTATGTTGGAAAAGATGCCGCAGCTGGCAGTGCCGCTGATCAATGAAGTTTTTGGCACTTCCTATCCGGAGGATGTTAAAATCATACAAAAGAGAAATGAACATCAGACACAAAACGGCAGGATAATCACAGATTCCCATTTGCTGATTGCAAATCGGATTTACCATATAGAATGTCAGAGTACAGACGATTCTACTATGGTGATCCGAATGATTGAATATGATTTTGCAATCAGTCTGGAACAGGTACAGAAGGAAAATGGCAGATATCGGATGTATTTTCCGCAGTCCTGCGTATTGTATTTGCGGGGCATAAAAAAGAGGGATACGATATCTGTAGAGATTGTGATGCCAAATGGTAATACAGTGGAATACACGGTTCCTGTTGTACAGGTGCAGAGGTTTACCTGTGATGATATGCTGCAGAAGCATTTGCTGTTTTTGCTGCCGTACCATGTAATAAAATACGAACAGGAAAAGGAACTGGACACGGACAGCGAAAAATGGAAGGAACTTTTAGATGAGTATGCAAAAATCGAGAAGTATCTGGAGAAAAATTTTCTTGAGAAAGGAAATGAAAAAGCATACCGGGATATGGTTGAGCTGATCATCCGGATTGCAGATTATGTGTTCAGAGACAAAGAAAAAGTAAAGAAAGGATTTGGTGATGTAATGGGCGGAAAGGTATTGGAACTGGAATCAGATAAGCTGATTCAGCGGGGAATTGAACAGGGGCTGGAAAAGGGAATCCAACAGGGCATTGCCATGGAACGAAAAAACACAGAGCTTGCACGTCGCAAGGTGGAGGCGGCAGAGGAGGAGATTCAACGTTTGAAGAAGCTTTTGGAAGAACAAAATAATAAATAGTGACTGTGAGAAGCACAACAAAGAATTCAGGCCGGAGCATCAGCTCCGGCCGTTTTTATGATAAGTTACATACCCGCTTACCAGCATGGCCAGCTTAAAGGTCAGGGCATCCTCAAAGGTACGGAGATCCAGCCCGAACTTTTTCTGGATTTTCTCAAAGCGGTACACAAGAGTGTTCCGGTGGACATAAAGCTGTCTGGAGGTTTCGGAAAGATTCAGGTTGTTCTCAAAGAAGGTACGGATGATGGCAAGGGTTTCACTGTCCAGGGAATCCAGAGATTCACTGCCAAATACCTCCTGGATAAACATTTCGCACACAGAAACCGGGAGCTGATAGATCAGCCTGCCAATTCCAAGCTTGCGATAGCTGAAAACATTTTTTTCTGAGTAAAAGATCTTTCCGATTTCCATAGCTGTTTTTGCTTCTTTGTAGGCATTGGAAAGCTGGAGGAGATCATCGGCTGTGTTGCTGTAGGAAACCCAGGCCTGGGTCATGGCTTCAGTTCCAAGCATGTCTACCAGCATAAAAGCAATATCTTCCATATCCTCGTCTGATTCTGTAGAGGAAAGCTCCCGGATTACAATGATTCCGGAATCGTCTACAGAGGTAATAAAATCTTTTGTACGGGCGGAAAAGATATTCCGGATAGTGGCAAGAGCGTGTTCGTCTCTGGCCTGGCGGGTTTCCACCAGAAAAACTGCCCGTCTGGCAGTGGAAGAGATATGGAGCTTTTTGGCGCGGTTAAAGGCTTCTACGTCCTGATAATTTCCCAGAAGAAGTTTTTGCATAAAAGTGTTTTTGTCATTTTTTTCTGCATAGGCTTCCAGAAGACTCTGTACCTGGCAGACAGCCAGTTCTCCAATGGTGGGAACACTGTCTCCGCTTCCCCACACAATAAGGATATAGGCCAGCTCTTCTTTATACAGGACTTTATAAAGACAGCGGCTGGTGTTTGCCATGATAAGAGCATTGCTTTCCCTGAATTCACTGAGCTTTTTTTCTGAAGGAAGTGAACGGGAGCAGGTAGTTACAAAAACTTCGTTTTCATCATTGATAAGACAAAAATCAAGATTGCTGATGGTTTTCCAGTCATCCATATATTTCTGTAAGGTTCGCTGTATTGACATGAGATCATCCCTCTTTCTACTGTAGTTATAAATGAAACAAAGCCGGCTCCTGTATTTTATCTGCCGGGAAAGTAGTAAATTCTGTACCGGACTTTCTGGTAAAGAATATTGCAGCCTGTATCATAGCTGAAATTTCCTGTAATATAAAATGCTTTGCACAGGATTCAGTGACAAAGCAGGTTACTGTAAACAGAGTGAACAGTAACCAAAGCTGTGGATTATCTTGAAAATCCGGAAGATTCATCCTCTGCCGGGCTATGAGGCGCTGGTCCGGTGGAATTTCGTTCAATCAGCTGAGCGTGAAGATAAATGGTTCCGATAGAAACTTTGTTCATAATACTGTCTATGGCATAAAAACCACATTTGCCAAGCTCGATCCGGTCCTGGCGGATGGTAGTCAGAGGCGGAGAAGTATAGGCGCACAGAGGCAGATCGTCAAAACCGATAATACTGATATCTCCCGGGACCCGGTATCCCAGCTGCTGACACTGAACCATAGCGGCGTTGGCAATCTGGTCGTGGCTGCAGATAATGGCAGTCATTCCCATATTCAGAAGTCGGGGCAGATGCTTTTCAATACACTGGGTTACATAGTAAGAAGCGCCTGCGTAATCGGGATCAGCCTTCAGCCCGTTCTGTTTCAGCGCATGGAAAAACGCCTTGTGGCGCACCTGCATAATATAAGCACCAAGTGCGCTGCTTAAATATCCGATCTTTCGGTGCCCAAGTTTTTTTAAGTGAGATACAGCAAGAGCCATTCCTTCATTATTGTCAATTCCGATAGAAGCGATAAAGGGATTGGCGGGAATATAGTTGTCATAAAGAACAGTTGGAGTGTGGCTTGTTTTAAAATCCTCCATCCAGGGATCGTTCAGAGAAAACCCCAGGACAAAGGCGCCAGCATAATCATTCTGGAGCATAAAAACATCATAGGGAGTTTTTTTCTGAAGCTTTGCTGTTACAGGAACCACATTTACTACATATCCTGCAGGTTCTGCCATCTGCCGGAAGCCGATCACAAAATCATATCCGAACTGATGAGGTTCTTCATATTCCATATTTTCGATTAGGATGCAGAAACGTTTTGCATCATTTTTTTGCCGCCGCAGTCTGGTATATCCCATTTCTACTGCAGTATCAAGCACTGTTTTTCGTAAAGTTTCGCTTATATCGGGAGCATTGTTGATTGCTTTGGACACAGTTCCCTTGGAAACGCCAAGTTTGTCAGCGATATCCTGTATTGTTGCCATATGTGTACCTTCCTTTTGCCAGACATATCTGAGATAAAAGAGCAGCCGTGTAAATCCGAAAAGACAGAGCCTTAAAAGCAGAATAGTGACTGTATAAACAGTTTGCTTTTAATCCTGCCTGTTTATTCGGAAACTGCGGATTGTACTTAAAAACAGTTCAAATGTCTGGATTCTTTGACTTTAATTATATCGAAACATGAGGAAAAATGCAATTCTTTTGATCTTACTTGTTTCGAAAAGTATATCAGCGAACAGAGAAATTATAAAAAATGCACAAAAATAACAATATAAAAATGTGAAAAACAGAGAAAAGCATCTGATATATTGACGTTTTTTTCGGGGTGTTGTATATTACAAGTAACGAAACATAACGAAACACAAGGAGAAAAGAAAAATGGGAAAGAGAAGAACAGTGCTTCTGATGGTCGGAGTTCTTGCTGCAGTCAGTCTTGCAGGCTGTGGAGGAGCTTCAGGAGAAAAGACCGGAGCAAAGGAAAAGGTACGTCTTATGGTATGGTCTCCTTCTGAGGATCAGTCCAAAGACAGCGGCCAGTGGCTCCAGAACAGCTGTGAGGACTTTGCGGAGCTTCATCCGGAATGGGACATCACGTTTGTGTATGGAATTGCTGACGAGGCAACAGCGGCAAATCAGGTGGCACAGGATCCGGTGGCAAGCGCAGATGTATTTATGTATGCCAACGATACACTGACAATTATGACAGACGCCAATGCACTGGCGAAATTTGGTGGAAAGTACAGAGAAGAGATCGAAACAACCAACTCTCCGGAGGTTCTGGAATCTCTGGTAAAGGATGGAGATCTTTACGGTGTTCCGTTTACCACAAATACCTGGTTTATGTATTATGATAAGAGTGTTTTCTCTGAGGAGGATATTAAAAATCTGGATACCATGCTGGAGAAGGGAACGGTTTCTCTTCCATTTACCAATTCCTGGTATCTTCCGTCTTTCTACATTGGAAACGGCTGTACTCTCTTCGGAGATGGAACAGATGAATCCCAGGGGGTGGATTTTGGCGGAGAAAAAGCGGCAGAGGTAACGGACTATCTGATCGATCTGGCTGCAAATCCGAATTTTGAAATTGATGCAGACGGTTCCGGTCTTGCAGGACTTCGTGACGGAAGCATCAACGCTATCTTCTCCGGTTCCTGGGACGCCAATGCCGTAAAGGAAGCCCTTGGCGAAAATATGGGCGCCGCGGCTCTTCCGACTTATACCTTGAATGGTCAGAAAAAACAGATGACAGCTTATGCCGGATCCAAGGCGATTGGCGTGAACCCTTACAGTAAAAATATGGTAGCGGCAGTAGAGCTTGCCGTTTATCTGGGCTCTGCAGATGCACAGAGAACACATTACGAACTGAGAAATGTGATCCCCTGTAACACAGAGCTTCTTGAAGAAGAAGACATTGCTGCAGATTCGCTTGTTTCTGCGCAGAACGACACCTTTAACCGGACTTCCATTCTTCAGCCTTTTGTGGCTAAGATGAACAACTGCTGGGTTCCGGTGGAAAATATGGGAAAAGGTATCCGGAACGGAAGCGTGACCCATGAAAATTCTCTGCAGCAGACAGAGGATATGAATGAGGCGATGAACAGCGACGGTATTTAAAAGAAGGGGACAGGAAAATGTTGAAATTAAAGAAAACAAAAGACGAATTTTCCACACCATATACCTGTATGAACGCCATTAAAAAAGGCGGGATTGAGACAAAACTTTCCATGGTACTGATGGGATTTGGAAACTTTGTGCACAAACAAAAGATCAAAGGTCTTTTATATCTGGCAATAGAAGCTGCGTATCTTGTATTTATGCTGGTGAACGGCATCGGATTCCTGAGTATGCTGGGCTCTCTGGGAAGTGTTCCCCAGAAAGAGGTCTGGGATGAGGCAAATCAGGTTTATGTGTACACACAGGGCGATCAGTCAGTACTGATCCTGCTCTACGGAGTGGCAACGGTCTTTCTGACACTGCTTATGATCTGGGTTTGGAGAGGTACTCTTAAAAGCGCTTACAAAGCAGAATGTCTGGACAAAAACGGACAGCATGTGAATACTTTTGCAGAAGATCTGAAATCTCTGCTTCATGAGAATCCTCACAGACTTCTGATGACTCCGCCTGTGGCAGCTATTTATATTTTTACGATCCTGCCGCTGATCTTTATGATCTGTATGGCGTTTACCAATTACAGTAAGATCGGAAATCACCTGATGCTTTTTGACTGGGTAGGACTGGAAAACTTTAAGGCGCTGTTTGATTCCAACAGTATTCTGGGAAGCACCTTTTGGTCAGTTCTTGGATGGACCCTGGTGTGGGCGTTCTTTGCAACCTTTAGTAACTACATTTTCGGTATGATCCTTGCTATGGTGATCAACCGTAAGGATACAAAAGCCAAGGGATTCTGGAGATTTTGCTTCGTACTTTCCTGTGCGGTTCCCATGTTTGTCTCTCTTCTTATTATGAGAACCATGCTTCAGCCAAACGGCGCGGTAAACGTACTTTTAAGAAATCTGGGATGGATCGGGGCAGACGCAAGCCTTCCGTTCTTTACAGATCCAACATGGGCGAGAGTGACTGTAATTGTTATTAATATCTGGGTTGGTGTTCCCTATACACTGCTCCAGCTTACCGGTGTTCTGCAGAATATTCCGGAGGAGCTTTATGAAGCGGCAAAGGTGGACGGAGCCAATGCGATACAGAGATTTTTCAGGATCACACTTCCGTATATGCTGTATGTGACAACTCCGTATCTGATCGTGACCTTTACCGGAAACGTAAATAATTTTAATATTATTTATCTTCTTTCTGGAGGAGATCCGGTTACGGATCTGGCGTCCACAGCCGGAAAAACAGACCTGCTTGTTACCTGGCTCTATAAGCTTACCATTGATAAACAGTACTATAATATCGGAGCAGTGATCGGAATTCTGACCTTTATTATTCTGGCGGTGGGAGCGCTTCTTACTTACCGCAACAGCAAGTCCTATAAAGAAGGAGGAATTTAAAGATGGCAGCAGCAAAATATAAGTCAGCAAAAACAAAGCGTTTTGTAAACAATACCATTGTACATGTAAGTCTGGCAATTCTGGCCTTTATCTGGGTATTCCCTATTGTCTGGGTTGTGCTCACAAGCTTCCGTGCAGAAAAGGGCTCTTATGTTTCTACGTTTCTGCCCCGGTCTTATACACTGGATAACTATATTAAACTGTTTACCGATACATCGATTCTGAACTTCCCCAGGATGTTCATGAATACCCTGATTATTGCATTTTTTTCCTGCCTGATCGCAACCTTTTATACACTGGCAGTTTCCTACTGTCTGTCAAGACTGAAATTTAAGCTGAGAAAGCCATACATGAATATGGCAATGATACTGGGACTTTTTCCGGGATTTATGTCCATGGTGGCTGTGTACTTTATCTTAAAGGCTGCAGGACTGACAGAAGGAAATCTTATCAGGGTAGCGTTGATCCTCTGTTATTCAGGCGGCGCAGGACTGGGCTTCCAGATCGCCAAGGGATTTTTTGATACCATTCCCTATGCAGTGGATGAGGCTGCTATTCTGGACGGCTGTACCAAATGGCAGGTATTTACAAAAGTAACTTTGCCGTTAAGTAAGCCGATCATTGTTTATACAGTACTTACAGCGTTTATGGCTCCATGGCTGGACTTCATCTTTGCAAAAGTTATCTGCCGTGCAAACTCAGACCAGTATACCATTGCCATTGGTCTCTGGAAGATGCTGGAAAAAGAATATATTGACAGCTGGTATACAAGCTTTGCGGCAGGGGCTGTTCTGATTTCCATACCGATTGCGATTCTTTTCCTGTGTATGCAGAAATATTATGTAGATGGAGTATCCGGCGCAGTTAAGGGTTAATGAAAAAGGAGAATTATGAGGACGAGACAGGAATTAAAGAGACTATATCATTCTTCAGAATTTCAGAAAAAATATTTGTATGAGGGCAGTGACCTGGGGGCTGTCTGCACAGAGGAAGGGACCTCCTTCCTTCTGTGGAGCCCTCTGGCGGAGAACGTGAAGCTTCGTTTTTATAAAGACGGGGAAAAAGCTTCCTGTCATCAGGTCGTTTCCATGGAAAAAGAAGAAAAAGGTGTCTGGGCATACCGCACCGGGGAAAGCCTCCACGGAGTTTACTATGATTATGAACTCACATTTGACGGCGAAAAAACAGTTACCGGGGATCCTTATGCAAGGGCATGTGGGGTAAACGGGAACCGCAGCATGGTATGTAACCTGAAAAAAACAGATCCACAGGTCTGGGATGAGGATAAACGACCGGAGCCGTCCCCTGAAAATGTGATCTATGAGCTTCATGTAAAGGAGTTTTCCTGGGATGCTTCCGGTGGCTTTAAAAAGGAAAACCGTGGAAAATACAGAGCCTTTACAGAAGAGCATACCACACTTCACGGGAACGGTGTGCATCCTACCGGACTTGATTATCTGAAAGAGCTTGGAGTTACTCATGTGCAGATCATGCCTGCATATGATTACGGCTCTGTAGATGAAAAAAGTGAAACAGACTTTAACTGGGGCTATGATCCGGTGAATTACAATGTGCCGGAGGGGTCCTATTCCACAGATCCGGAACATGGGGAAGTGCGTATCCGGGAATTTAAGGAAATGATCCAGGCCCTTCACAGAAATGGTTTTCGTGTGATTATGGATGTGGTTTACAATCATATGTATTCACTGGATAATAACCTGAATCGTACAGTGCCCTGGTATTATTTCCGCACAGACAAAAACGGAGAGATTTCCAATGGCTCTGCCTGTGGAAACGATGTGGCAAGCGAGCGTCCTATGTGCGCCAGATATATTCTGGATTCGGTGCTTTACTGGGTAAGGGAATATCATATTGACGGATTCCGCTTCGACCTTATGGGACTTCTTGACGTGGAGCTTATGAACCGCATCCGAAGAGAACTCGATACTGTTTACGGAGAGGGAGAAATCCTGATCTACGGCGAACCATGGGCGGCTGATGTGACAGCCATGGAGGACGGCGCGGCTCCGGCTCTGAAAAGCAATATACAGCTTCTTGACAAAAATGTAGGTATGTTCTGCGATGATACAAGAGACGCCATTAAGGGGCATGTGTTTGAGGCGGAAACACCGGGCTTTGTCAACGGGGCAGAGGGCATGGAGGATAAAATCCTGAACAGTGTAACTGCCTGGTGGGGAAAAGACAGTGTAAAGACCCCAAGCCAGATCATTACCTATGTGTCCGCTCACGACAACTGGACGCTTTGGGATAAGCTTGAAAAAACCATTTCCGATGAAAAACAGCGGGAAAAAGTGAACCGGCTGGCAGCAGCAATTTATATGACCTGTCAGGGAAATCTTTTTTTTCTTTCCGGCGAGGAATTTGCCAGAACAAAGGACGGATATGAGAATACCTACAACGCGCCCATAGAGCTGAACAGACTAGACTGGGAACGGGCTTATGAATATCAGGAGTTAAGACAGTACTATCAGGGACTGATCGCTCTTCGGAAACAGCTCCCCGGCCTCTGTGACAAATCAGAGGAGGCGCGGAAAAGGATTTCCGGGCAGTGGAAAGAAGACGGCGCAGTTGGATTTCTGGTGGATAACCGGGACGAAGCAAAGACATCCCCCTGGAAAAAGCTTCTGATCATTTATAACAGAACAGAAAAAACAGTAACAAGAGAGCTTCCGGAAGGAAACTGGGAAATTCTTCTGAATGGAGAAAACAGTTTTCTCTGGAAGGAACCAAAAAATACACAAAAGGCAGAGGCTGCGCCGGTAAGCGCGCTGATCCTGGGACAGAGGTAAGGATATGAAGTGGATTTACGGAAAACAGGAGCTGAAAAATCTGGAAAGAGGACAGGAAAACTGTTATCTTCTTACCAATGGCCTGGGTGGATTTTCTTCTCTGACCATGACAGGTTCTGTATCAAGAAACGATCACGCCCTTCTGATGGCATGTGTGCAGGCTCCCAACCACAGATACAATATGGTGCATCGTCTGAAGGAAAGTCTGTGTTTTGGTAAAGAGGAGATTGTTCTCTCTTCCCAGGAGTTTGCAGACGGACAAAAAGAAGAGGGCTGTCCTTATCTTTCCTCTTTTGTATTTGACGATATGCCCATATGGAGATTCCTTGTTCATGGAGTGGAGATCCGCAGGGAAATTGCCATGAAGCAGGGGGAAAACACAGTGGCAGTCCGCTACAGTATCAGAAACCGCAGTGGAAAAACAGCGGAACTGAAAGTGATGCCCTTTTATCAGTTTACCCCAAAGGGCAGTGAGCCGGAACCAGAGCAAAAGTTTCAGTATACGAAAAATGCAGTGATTTCCAATGGAATGACTCTCTATTTCCAGACAAATGGAACACTGGATAATATAGAAGAAATACAGGAAACATATTTTTACAGCTATGACGCCTGTGACGGACGAAGGGAGACCGGTCTTGCAAAGTCCGGACACATAATCACAGAAAGCGTTCAGCCGGGAGAGGAAAAAATCCTGAAGCTTGTATACTCCATGGAAAATGCAGATCAGGATGCAGACGTTATCATTCTGGAAATGCAGACTTACCGCAAAGCTCTGGAAGCAAAGGCGGGACTTCATAAGGAAATGGCAAAAGAGCTGGTAAAAAGCGCCAGCCAGTTTGTTTCCAGAAGGGAATCTACCAACGGAAGAACCATTCTTGCAGGTTATCCGTTTTTTGAGGACTGGGGAAGAGATACCATGATTGCTCTTCCGGGCGTGTGCATTTCCACAGGACAGTATGAAACAGCCAAGGAGATTCTCAGAACCTTTGCAGTTCATGAACGGAGAGGGCTGATGCCGAATCTTTTTCCGGAGGGCGGAAACGACCCCCTTTATAATACGGTGGATGCGGCGCTTTTGTTTATCAACTGTGTGTATCTTTATTATCAGGCTGCCGGGGGCAGAGCTTTTGTGCAGGAAATGTATCCGGTGATGGAGCGGATCATAAAGGCTTACCGGGAGGGAACCGACTATGGAATCCATATGGATGAGGATGGTCTGATCCAGTCAGGGGAAGGGCTGTGGCAGGTAACCTGGATGGACGTGCGGGTAGGAGATATTCTTCCCACGCCCCGTCACGGCAAGCCTGTGGAAATCAATGCTTACTGGTATAACGCGTTGTGTATTATGGATGAGCTTGCAGAGACAGCAGATAAAAAGGCAGTTTATACACAGCTAAAAGAGAAAGTAAAAGCTTCTTTTGTGGATAAGTTCTGGATGGATGACAAAAAATGTTTAAAAGATCTTGTTTCCGGAACAAAGGCAGATGCTCAGATACGGTGCAATCAGATCTGGGCAGTATCCCTGACCTTTACCATGCTGGACCCGGAAAAAGAACAGCAGGTAGTGGAAACTGTTTTTGAAAAGCTTTACACTCCATATGGAATTCGTACCCTGGAACAGGAAGATCAGGAATTTCATGGACTTTATCAGGGGAAAATGGAAGACAGGGATATGGCTTATCATCAGGGAACGGTATGGACGTTCCCTCTGGGAGCTTATTATCTTGCATATCTGAAGGTGAATCAGTACAGCCCGGAAGCAAAAAAAATCGTGAGAGAGCAGCTTGAGGTTATGGAAGCAGCCATGAGAGAGGGCTGTATCGGACAGCTTCCGGAAATCTATGACGGCGAAAATCCTACAAGGTCAAAGGGATGCTTTGCCCAAGCATGGAGCGTGGGAGAGATCCTGAGAGTATATGAAGCACTGGAAAAACTCTGAACATAGAATGAATAGAAAAGAGGAGACAGTTATGGAGAAATTATTAGAGCAGGTATTACAGGAAAGATATCACAAAACCATCAGGGAAGCCTCCAGTCAGGAGATTTATACAGCGCTTCTTCTGATCACAAAAGATAAAATGAAACATATGAAGCGGAACGAAGGAAAGAAAAAGCTGTACTATATTTCAGCAGAATTTCTGATTGGCAAGCTTCTTTCCAATAATCTGATTAACCTTGGGCTGTTTGAGGAAACAAGAGAGGTTCTGGAAAAGAACGGTCATCACCTTACGGATATTGAAGAGATTGAACAGGAGCCTTCTCTTGGAAACGGCGGCCTTGGACGTCTGGCAGCGTGTTTCCTGGATTCTATAGCAACTCTGGGATTGAACGGAGACGGTGTGGGATTAAATTATCATGACGGTCTGTTTCGTCAGACTTTTGTGGACCATAAGCAGAAGGAAGAAAAGAATCCATGGATTACAGAGGATTCCTGGCTTACAAGAACAGAAACAACTTTCCAGGTTCCTTTTAAGGATTTTACCCTGACCTCTGTCATGTATGACATTGAAATTCCGGGATATAAAAACAACTGCAACCGCCTGCATCTTTTTGACACAGACACTGTGGATGAAAGTATCATCGGCGACGGTATCAGCTTTGACAAAAACGATATCAAAAAGAACCTGACCCTGTTCCTTTATCCGGATGACAGTGATGAGGCAGGCCAGCTTCTTCGTATTTACCAGCAGTATTTTATGGTCAGCAATGCCGCGCAGCTGATCCTGAAAGAAGCAGAGGACAACGGTTACGATCTCTACAGACTCTACGACCACGTGGCAATTCAGATCAACGATACTCACCCCACCATGGTGATCCCGGAGCTGATCCGTCTTCTTATGGAAAAAGGCTTTAACATGGATACTGCCATTGATGTTGTGAGAAAGACCTGCGCTTATACCAATCATACCATTCTTGCAGAGGCTCTGGAAAAATGGCCGGTTGCATATCTTGAAAAGGTGGTTCCTCATCTTATGCCTGTGATCCGTGAACTGGATGCCCGTGTAAAAAAAGATTACAGTGATGAGCGTGTTGCTATTATAGATAAGGATGACCGTGTGCATATGGCGCATATTGATATTCATTACGGATATGCGGTAAACGGTGTGGCTGCCCTTCATACAGAGATCCTGAAGGAATCTGAGCTGAAACCATTCTACGATATTTATCCGGAAAAATTCAACAATAAAACAAACGGAATCACCTTCCGCAGATGGCTGAAGCACTGTAATCATGATCTGGCGGCTTATCTGGAAGAGCTGATCGGCGAGGAATATCTTGAGGATGCCACAAAGCTTGAAAAGCTTCTGGACTATAAAGATGATGAGACTGTACTGAAAAAACTCTGTCAGATCAAAATGCATTCCAAGGAAGAGCTGAGAGATTATCTGAAAATGACTCAGAATGTGGAGATCGACCCAAACGCGATTTTTGATATCCAGATCAAGCGTCTCCATGAGTATAAGAGACAGCAGATGAACGCACTTTATGCAATTTATAAATATAAGGAGATCAAAAAAGGAAATCTTCCGAAACGTCCGCTGACAATGATCTTCGGGGCAAAGGCAGCTCCGGCGTATACCATTGCCAAGGATATCATTCATCTGATCCTGTGCCTGCAGGAGCTGATCGAAAAGGATCCTGATGTAAATAAATACATGAAGATCGTTATGGTGGAAAACTACAATGTAACCAAGGCAGAAAAGCTGATCCCTGCCTGCGATATTTCCGAGCAGATCTCTCTTGCTTCCAAGGAGGCCTCAGGAACCGGAAATATGAAGTTTATGCTGAACGGCGCAGTGACTCTGGGAACAGAGGATGGGGCAAATGTGGAGATCCATCAGCTTGTCGGAGACGAGAATATTTATATTTTCGGAAAACGTTCTGAGGATGTGATCCATCTTTACGAAGAGGAAACCTACAGCGCGGAGACTCTGTATCAGGAAGATGAAATGATCCGTGAGCTGGTTGAGTTTATTAAGGGAGAAGAGCTGGAAGCTATCGGAGATATGGAAAATCTGGAAAGACTGTATAAAGAAATCCGCTCCAAAGACTGGTTTATGGCTCTTCTGGATGTAAAAGAATATATTGAAACAAAAGAAAAAATGCTGGCAGATTATGAGGACGAGGCAGCATGGTCAAGAAAAGCTCTGGTAAACATTGCAAAGGCCGGATACTTTTCTGCGGACCGTACCATTGCCGAGTACAATCGTGATATCTGGAAGCTGTCATAAAGAGGTATATTATGAAAGAATCAGGAATTTTGATGCCGGTGTCAGCTCTTCCCTCCAGTACAGGAGTGGGAGAGCTGGGAGCTGACACCTTTCGGTTTATTAAAAATCTGAAACATTCAGGAGTAAAGATATGGCAGATACTTCCCCTGAATCCTGCAGGCTATGGAAACTCTCCGTATCAGCCTTATTCCTCCTGTGCGGGAGATGAAATCTACATCAGTCTGGAAGAGCTGTATAAGCAGGGACTTCTGAAAGTTTTGCCTGAGGCTTTTCGCAAAAATGCGGCAAAGGTGGACTATCAGGCGGTGAGAGAATGGAAGGAGCCTTATCTCCGGGAAGCCTGCAGCAATTTTCAGGAAACAGAGGATTATCAGGGGTTTGTGGAGCAGCCCTGGGTAAAAAACTACGGAATGTTCCGCGCCTTAAAAAAGGAAAACGGAAACCGCTGCTGGAATGAGTGGAAAGATGAGGATAAGAGCTGGCCGGAAACAGGGGCAGAGGTTCCGGATCATATAAAGGAAGAGGTTTACTACCAGATGTTCCTTCAGTATGTTTTTTACTGTCAGTGGATGGCAGTAAAAAAAGCTGCCAATGACGCTGGGGTCCGGATTATGGGAGACGTGCCCTTTTATGTGGGAGTGGACTCTGTGGATGTGTGGGCAGGTAAGGACAACTTCCTTCTGGATACAGACGGCCGTCCCATCTTTATTGCAGGAGTTCCGCCTGACTATTTCAGTGCCACAGGACAGAGATGGGGAAATCCCATTTATGACTGGGATTATCTCAAAAAAAATGATTATCAGTTCTGGCTTGACCGGATCGGGTACAGCAGCAGATTGTTTGATATGATCCGTATTGATCATTTCCGGGCTTTTGACACCTTTTGGAAAATTCCGGCAACCTGTCCCACAGCCATTGAAGGGGAATGGATCGAGGCTCCCGGTTACGAAGTTCTGGACATGCTTACCGAAAAGCTTCCGGATGTGGAACTGATCGCAGAGGATCTGGGAGATCTCCGGCCGGAGGTTCTTACCTTAAAAGAACATTATCATCTGAAGGGAATGAAGGTTCTGGAATTTGTCCTTGATATTTCAGGTAAATATGCGGCAGACAGCTTTCCGGATGAGGAAAACATGATCATCTATACCGGAACCCACGATAACAGTACACTGAGGGAATGGTATCAGGAGCTTAGTGTTCCGGCCAGAAGAAAGCTCCGCCGTTTCCTGAAAAAACAGGGCATCAAAAACGGTTCTGTACAGGACAGGCTTCTGGAATATACCTGGAGAAGCAAAGCAGAGTACGCAATTGTTCCTCTTTCTGATATTCTTGGAATGGGAAAAGAAGCACGACTGAACACTCCGGGTACTGTGGGAAGTCCAAACTGGGAATGGAGGATGCCGGACGGGGACAGGATAGAAGCAGGTCTTAAAAAATATGCAGGACATTTATCATCTATAAATCTATAGAAAGAATAAGCGTACAACCATCATTTCTGGTGGTCATACGCTTATTATACGAGGAAATAACATATGGAATTTACCGGGGTTTATCATAAAACTTCAGAGCAGATGAGCTATCCGTACAATGAAAACCAGCTGATCGTGAACATAAAAACCGGTTATGATGTCAAACGGGTCTTCAT
>ERZ1036470.552-NODE-552-length-15868-cov-4.449440_pt1 | contig 15868 bp, 17 predicted proteins | sample MGYA00514232_ERZ1036470 | MGnify/ENA primary metagenome ERZ1036470 (study PRJEB33795, sample SAMN09464898) | human gut metagenome | isolation source: Bloodstream | host: Homo sapiens | place: USA: Stanford, California | collected 2016-02 ... | reverse complement strand
ATTTCCTTACCGCAATATGGACAAAGCATTTTCATTCCTCCTATTTCGGCAGATGCAAAACTATAGAAACTTGGCAGTCCTTCTGCCCAGTGGTGTATACGTTCGCTTTTTATTTCTCTATATCAAATGGAACAACTGGCTTCCAAGGTTTGAATATGACCCAGCCCCCATCCATAGCCAGCTCTATCTCCTGATCTCCTATCTGATAGCTGATTCCGGTAGCAAAGTTGGATTGATTATCCTTTTTCGGTATTTCTGTCCGCCCTACCATGCTGTCGATTTCTCCATCCATCATACCGCAGCGCAGACTTTCATTATCGGTTTTCTTTGTATTGTAATACAGCTGTCCGTTTACCATAAGCAGCTGCTCACTGCTTTCCGCTTTCACTATTTTCCCCTGGACGGTCTCAGTATCTGTATCCTTGCAGCCGCCAAGGATACAGATGCTAAACAGAAGAACCATATAACCCCATGTTTTCATTATCCTCACTCCCTACTTACATAATAACGCAGCTTTATTCACAGCGAAGAAAGAGCAGTCGCTGAATATCTTCCATATGAGCTTCCTCAGATACACGATAGTGTATCCAGCCGCCGTTGCCACAGGGATATCTGTTATCAACATATTCCTTTGCATAAGGCTGCAGCTGCTCATATACCGATGCAAATTGTGTATCCGATGACCGCAGCATGACGGTAAAAGCCCCCGCTTCCGGAAACACATTGCACATCAGCTTGTTACGCTTACGATGCGCAATTCCCCAGCCGTAATGGTTACCATAGGGAAAGGTAATGTCCTGATGCGTTGCAAATGTTTCCATGAGCCATGTATTCAAACCGGCAAACAGCTCCCCACATTCCTTGCAGTGCATACACATTTCATTATGCTGAGGCTGTTCCTGCTTATTCAACATTCTTTCATACATAAACCAATCCTACTGCCATTCGATTGTTTTTTTCATTATAGCACACTTTCAACCATATGTAATTCTCTGTTCACCGTATTTTCCTTAAAATATGAAAGGAGCATCCTTCATTGCGAAAGAATACTCCTTGACTTCATTGATTAAGCTTTTACCTTAACACAGGTACCATCCGGTCCCGGTGTGGTGTTCAGATATTCAGCGATGGCTGCTTTCTGATCCGGTTTACAAGGCTTGCAGGTACCGACAACAGTGACTTCACCCTCTACCAGTGCCTCGGCAAGTCCGCTGCAGCCCGCATACCCGCAGCTGCCGCAGTTGTAGTTTGGCAGCATGCTGCTGACCTTTTCAATACGCTCATCGACTTCAACGCTTAAGAATCTGTCCGCAATTCCCAGCCCAAGACCAAGAATTGCCCCCAGAACAAGCATCATAACGATTGCAGTTACCATGTGACGACCCCTTTCTATTCCTCATGTGCAGGGTTGTTGCAGCAGGAATGATCATGACAGCCCTTGCACTGTGCTTTCAAATCCTCACATCCCTTGGGAAGCGGTGTTTTGTGATTGAAGTAAAACACCAGCGCATAAACTGCACCGAGTGCCCCCAGATACAGGACGGGAAGTAATGCCTTCATATTAAACCAGACCCATCAGTCCGCTGAAGGCAAGTGCCATGATTGCTGCAACGATCAGGGCAATCGGATTTCCTTTCCAGGAAAGCGGCGTATCACAGGCATCCAGACGCTCACGTATCGTAGAGAAGATGTACAGCACCATCGTGAAACCAACAGGAATCGCAATGGAATATGTCAGCATCTCCGCGAAGTTATAACCGCTGGTGATGTTATTCAGTGTTACATTCAATACGACACAGTTTGTCGTGATCAGCGGCAGGTAGACACCAAGTGCCTTATACAGGGAAGGACTCAGCTTCTTAATGATCATTTCGACCAGCTGAACCAGTGCGGCAATGACCAGAATGAACGTGATCAAATCCATATACTGAAGTCCCAGCGGATCCAGTACCATATAATACAAACCATAGGTAACTAATGATGCAGCTACGATTACAAAGGTAACGGCAGCACCCATACCGATGGCAGAGCTGCTCTTCTTGGATACCCCCATAAACGGGCACATACCAAGGAACTGATTCAGGACGACGTTGTTAATGAAGACAAACGTAATCAGCATCACAAATAAATTGCTCCAGTTCATCGTTTATTTCGCCTCCTTTTCCAGCTTCTTCGCCTTATTCTGCTGGTGAGACTTATAGGCAGCCAGTCCCGCAGCCAGACATGCAAACGTACAGAATGCACCAAACGGCTGAGAGAACATGGAGATTGCAAAGTCCTCCGGAATAATACGGATTGAGAAAATATTCTGTGCAGCATCGAACGGATTGTCAAAGGACAGGATTCCCGTCGCGATAATCTGACGGATTGCGGACATCAGGATGATGGATACGGTGTACCCAAGTCCCATGCCAAGTCCGTCAAGTGCAGAATCAAACACACCGTTTTTGCTGGCAAAGGCTTCCGCACGTCCCAGAATAATACAGTTTACAACAATCAGCGGGATGAAGACACCCAGCGCAGAATCCAGACTCGGCGCATATGCCTTAATCAGCATCTGGATGATTTTTACAAGCGTTGCAATGATAACGATATACACCGGAATACGGATTTCCGATGGTGTAATATTACGAATCAGGGAAATGATCACATTGGACATGATCAATACTACGATAACAGCAACTCCCATACCGATGGCATTGTTCAGCGTGGTCGTAATGGCCAGGGTGGAACAAAGTCCCAGATACAGGGAGAATACAGGATTTTCACGGATGAATCCTGCTGTAAAATTCTCTTTACGGTTCATTCTTCATCCACCTCCTACTTCAGATTCTCAGCCTGATATTTGGCTGCTTCACGGATTCCTTCGATAACCGGCTTACTGGAAACCGTTGCTCCGGTAATCGTATCATCCAGAATCTCTTCACCTGCTGCATCCTTTCCCTTTAAAGATTCACGAAACGGCTTCTCCGTTACCTTGGAGCCGAGCCCCTGTGTATCTCCATTGGAAATCGCAACATAGTCATACACGCTTCCATCCTTGTTCAGAGCCACCAAATAACTGGTACCGTCCTTATATCCGGTCACCTTCATTTTGAAGATATAGCCCTTTCCTTCCACCTCGAATATTTTCTCAATGGTTTTGGAAGCATTGTCTTTCACCTTTACAAATGCATCATCACTCACATCCGGATAGATCTCCTTCAGTGTCTCCTTTTCCGCAGCCAGCTCATTGGCAGCGATGACAGGAGCCGTCATGTTATTGGCAAACGCCAGCGCTCCTCCGGCCAGGGCAGCAATCAGAGCTAAGAAGACAGTCAGATGTAGTATCTTTTTCATATTCTTACCTCCTAATATCCCAGAGCCTTACGTACCTCTTCAACGGCGCGTACCGTTGATTTGGAAGAGAACGTAGCTTCTGTTACCGCATCATTTTTTTCTACCTCGACATCCTTTTTCAAATCCTGTCCGATAAACTGATCCAGGAATGCAGGATTGTCAATTTTATCACCCTGATACGGTGTATCATTGATTTCCGTCGGTACAACCGTGACGATTTTATCATCCTTCACGGTGATATCGAACTTGTTATAGATGGTTGGATCCTCTGTGGATGCGTACCCCTGTGATTCCACATGATAGGTCACGGTGCCATCGCTGTTTTCTGTCTTTCCACTCAGCTTGGCTTCAAATTTATTGACATCCTTGTCCGCAGTATTCAGCATAACAGCAGGAGCCGGCTCCTTTGCTTCAATAACGCTTCCGGCAAGCAGTACGCTTCCCATACCGACAACTGCAACAATACTGAAGATGATCGTCGCTTTTTTGCGCAGAGCCAGCTGTTTTCCTTCCAGCCCTTTTTCAATCATCGGTGTCAGCATATTCATCATCAGAATGGAATACAGACATCCCTCCGGCAGATTTGCCTTTACACGGATCAGCACGGTGATGATGGCAGCTCCAAGCGCAAAGATGCAGCGCCCCTGTGCACTCGTTGGAGAGGTCACCGGATCGGTCAGCATAAACACTGCCCCAAAGACAACACCACCGGTCAATACATGAACCAGCGGATACCAGATAAAGCCCGGAATGCCGTCATAGCTTCCTACACCGCGCAGCAGTGCGATACCGGCCGCCAGAACAAAGATGCTTCCCAGATACACAGCAGGAACTCTCCAGTCAATAACGCGGCGAATGGACAATACAACACCGACCAGTAGAATGATGATTGCGCTTGTTTCACCAATCGCACCCGGATACCAGCCGGTAAGCAGCTTCCCGATACCGCCGATTTCACTCATCATATCCTTGATCATTTCCGGATTTGTCACCAGCCAGTTAAACTCGCTCGCAATAACGGTTGTCGGTGTTGCTGAGGTGATGACATCCGTCGTTGCCCCCATGAAGGTCGCAAAGACGATGGCTCTTCCCACAGCAGCCGGATTGAAGATATTGTTTCCAAAGCCTCCAAACAACAGCTTCGCAAAGAAGATAGCGAAGAAGGTGGAGACTCCCAGCGCATAGGGGCGGATACTGATGGGACACATCAGCGTTAAGATGATCGCTGTGATCCATCCAAAGGAGCCTCCCATAAACTTCCTGATATACGGCAGATCAAATTTCTGATCCTTCTTCATAAAGAATGCCCAGGCAAGCTCAGTCACAAATGCGACAAGCAGGGATACCGCAAGCAGCTTGATCGCCTGCAGCATATGATCAAAGCTATATGCCTGATTATAATAAATTAGTGAAAATGCAAACACCACAAGTAACCCGATCATCAGCTCCAGCATAATCTGCTGTGTGCTCTGCTTCTGACGTAAGTTCGGTGATGCATGGAATGTAAATTTCATAAAATACCCTCCCTTACTTCTTAGCCAGCATCAGCTGACGCTTTGCACGGCGAACATTCTCCGTCACATCCAGACGGGACGGACAGATGTATGTACAAAGACCGCACTCGATGCAATCCATGGCACATAGCTTCTCCATGGCTTTCTTATCGTTTGTTTTTACCGCCTGTGCAATACGCACCGGCTGCAGTCCTGCAGGACAGTGGTCGGAGCATTTCCCGCAGCGCAGACAGGCAATACTGTCAAACGGCTTGTTTTCCAGAATGGTCAATGCATTCATATTGCGGTCGATCACGAATTTGTCGTTGACAATCGTTTTCCCCATCATCGGACCTCCGGCAATCAGCCTTACGTCCTCACAGGTATAGCCGCCGCATGCCGCTACGATTTCAGATACCGGTACACCGACCGGAACCTGTACGTTGACCGGCTTCTTTATCGCATTTCCGGATACGGTCAGCGTCTTGGATACGATTGGCGTTCCTGTTAGCAGTGCATCACCAAATGCAATCGCCGTTGTCGCATTATTGACAATGGCACCAACCTCACCCGGCAGCTTTTCATATTCCGCATGCATGATTTCACGCACCAAAACACGCTCCCAGCCCATCGGGTACACATCCGGCACAGCCGCTACGCTGAAGCCCTCCATGCCCTTGACTGCTTCTTCCACAAACTGAATCAGATCCGGATGCGTCTTCTTGATTGCGATCACTGCCTCCGGTGCCATCGCCATTTTCTTCATGGCTGCCACACCGGTAACAAATTCAACCTTGTGCGCCTGAATCATCTTATAATCCGCAGTGATGAACGGTTCACATTCCACCGCATTGATGATCAGCTTCTTTACATCCTTTGCAAATTTGTACTTGATATATGCAGGGAAGCCTGCACCACCCAGACCGATGATTCCCGCATTCATCATGAAATCGATCAGCGCTGTACGATCCGCGCTCTTATAATCAAGCGGTTCAAACGAACGTACACGCTCATACAATCCATCGTTTTCAATAACAAGATGCTCCACCGGCTTCAGGGAAGAATGCATAAGCTTCTGCGTACCTGCCACAGTACCGGAAACACTTGCAAAAATAGGAACAACATTACGTTCGTTGCACTGGGCAACTTTTGTACCAATGGAAACATGGTCACCTTCCTTAACCAGTATTTCCAGATTCACAGAAGTCCCGCAGATCAAAGGGATAAATACCTTGCTACCGGCTTTCACTTCCATGATGTCTACATGGTCGCTGAGTTCCTTATGGCCCGGAATGTGCTGACGCATCGGTCCTTTAAACAATGACATCACAGTCACCTTACCTTTCTCTTACTTCTTCCATATCATATGTGAATGTGCTGACACATTTTACATACCGGTTTTATTATAGCATTTTCATACCATGATAAAAAGCGGAAATTTAACATTTTCTTAAGGATTTTTCTGGTAGTTTCCCTCCGGTTTCCTTCGCTTTCCATACAGGTAAGGACTTTTGTAAAAATGTTAAATTGTTACTGAAAACGAATGCTTCGCTCTTGTAGGAAATGATAAAGTTTTCTTATGCATCCCGGTTTAAATTCGTGGAAATAATGGTATAATGTCAAACGGTGATAACATGAAAAAAATACTAAGCATTCTGCTGGGTGCGCTGCTGCTGAGCGGCTGCAGTGAAAAGGCACTCCATAAATATTCCATGACGGCAACGGATATCGGCTTTGATACCGTGGTGAGCTTTACCGCCTATACGGAGAATGAAGCTGCCTTCAACAGCTATAGTGCCGAGCTGAAAAAGCAGTTTCGCTATTACGACCGTCTGTTTGACAAATACAACAGCTACGACGGTGTGAATAACATCAAAACCATCAATGACAATGCCGGCAGGCAGCCGGTCAAGGTCGAGCCTGTCATCCTGGATCTTTTAAAGCTGGCAAAAGCCTACGATACGATCAGCAATCATCAGTTTGATATCACGATGGGCAGTGTTTTAAACATCTGGCATGATTACCGTGAGGCGGGAACGCTGGCAAACCAGAAGAATAAGGAAAGCAGTATCCCCTCCATGAAGGAGCTGCAGACAGCCGCAAAGCACAGCGGCTGGAAGCATGTACAGATCGACGAAAAAAACAGCACGGTATATATCGACGATCGTGATGTATCTCTGGATGTAGGCGGTGTTGCCAAGGGATATGCAGTGGAGCTGATTGCCGATCAGCTGCAAAAGGACGGTCTGCAGCATGCCATTATCAACGGCGGTGGTAATATCCGTCTGATTGGAGATAAACCGGATAACGAAGCCTGGTCCGTCGGCATCCAGATTCCAAATCTGAAAGCACAGTCCACCGATTCTTTAATCTCTGTAAAATCCAAGGGCGACACATCCTTTGTGACCAGCGGTGATTACCAGCGCTATTATACGTATAAGGGTAAGATCATGCATCATATCATTGACCCTGATACATTGATGCCTGCTCGGCACAGCCGTTCCGTTACGGTAATCACAGACAACAGCGGCATAGCAGACATCCTTTCCACAACGCTGTATACGATGAGCCATGAGGAAGGCGTAAAGCTGATCAACCGCCTGCAGAAGGAAGAAAACATTCAGGTCAATGCCATCTGGGTGTACGATGATATCCAGAAACCGGAGAATGGTACGGACGCCATCAGTGTTAAGGGGTATCAAATCGTCTTTAGCGACGGTTTAAAGGATAAAATCAAGGAGAGCTGATGGACTGTTACCTGTAGGATTGGTAAAAGTCAAAAAAATCACCCTGTTCCAGTGATTTGAACTGCATGGAGAAAGCAGTCTCGTTTATCCAATACTGATTTTCTGCATTCTGCATTGAATTGCTCTTTATGATTAGAGTCTGTTGATTTTATTGATTTCGAAGCATTCATAAAATGCCATAAAAAGCAGAGACTTTTTAAATAAAAGGTATAAACATTTTACATAGTATTGTTTCTTATGATATATGGTATATAGATAAGCTTAGGTGAAAATTGCTATTGCTTTCTATCATAATGTTAATTTACTAAAAAAACTCACGATAGAGCCGTGAGTTTTTTTAGTAAATTCTTTGATTATTCTATTCCCTATATGCTATACATTCATAAAGTTCAATAAATCCATTCGGATGTTGTAAAAGCATAAACCGATTTTGATTCTTTCCGATATACATTTTTGTATTTCTCTTAATGTGAACCCCTGTATAGTTTCTGCTAGCATATACAGCAATCTCTTCTTTCATCTTACCAACATACTGAAATGAATCTGGAATCGCTTCAAAGATATCTGGTTCAGTTACTGCTGCTGGTAAATAACGCATACCATTATAAATAAAATGTGGTGGATACGAGGCATCCTCAGAATTATTGCTGTCAAATACATTCATCTCTTCGCCAAGTTCCATCTTGTCTATATAGATAAAATGTAGTATTTCAATTAAATACCACATAAGTATAGTGCTTTTGTGATTTTTCACATGTGGCCTGTAATACAATTGAATTACAGAAAAATAAAAGGTTAAGTCTCAATGTCATTAAGTTAAAGAATCAATCTGCGGCTGTTTTATGCATCCACTGCACAAGGAGTGTCGCGATAAACAAGGCACTTGCCCACAGCAAAACAAAACCCAGATGCTCCACAGCCTGTGCTGTCAGCCCTGCCTCCAGTGATTCACTCAGCTGTAAAACAGCCTTGGTCAGCAGCATGGATGCAATGGTATCCAGAATTCCTCCTTCATGAGCCACCTCATAAAAGCCACCCGAGATAATGGATGCCAAAACAGCAAGTGCACTTCCCAGCATATTGGCTGTATCCTTCTGTGCAAACAGCATATTCAAAAACAGGGCGAAAGCTGTCGCAAACAAAGCTAAAACAAACAGCAGACCGGCATAAACCGGCAGGAAAAAGCCGATTTGAGCACCAAACAGCCGGTACACGGCAAGCGTCATAAAGGCCGGCAGAATCACAGACAGCATGGTAAATGCAATCATACCACCCAGATAAGAGAAAAAGAATACCAGAGACAGCAGTATCCGCTTCATACGCCGCAACTTCTTATCCTCACCATACTGCATCATATAAACCAGTGACTGCATGTATACGCAATACTTCCTTCATAAACTCCTCCTCATCCATCCTTGAACATCCCTATTGTATAAGAAGGCGCAAAAAAAGGAATCAACCGTTGGGATGATTCCTAGTATGATTATTTTACTTCCTGTGTCCAGCCATAGGTATCCGCAACATCGCCCCACTGGATACCGGTCAGTGTATCGTACAGCTTCTGTGTCAGCTCTCCGGTCTTGAAATCATTGATCACCGTGATTTCCCCTTTGAAATTCAGCTCTCCGACAGGAGAAATAACCGCTGCAGTTCCGGTACCAAACGCTTCCTCCAGACGGCCCTCCTTACCCGCCTGCATCAGCTCATCAATAGCGAGATGGCGTTCCTCCACCTCATAGCCCCAGGAGGTTAACAGCTGCAGAATGGAATCTCTGGTAACACCCGGCAATACTGTTCCATCACAGGGTGCCGTAACGATTTTATTATCAATTTTGAACATGACGTTCATCGTTCCGACTTCCTCGACATACTTTCGCTCCACACCATCCAGCCAGAGCACCTGGGTATACCCCAGCTTTTCCGCCTTGACCTGCGCAGCAATGCTGGCCGCATAGTTGCCGCCGCACTTTGTAAATCCGGTGCCTCCCTTGGTAGCCCGAACATATTCATCCTCTACATAGATTTTCACAGGATTCACACCCTCCGGATAATACGCTCCAACCGGAGAAAGCAGAATCATGAATTTGTAGGCATTGCTTGGATGTACCCCAACCGCAGCTTCCGTCGCAAACATAAACGGGCGGATATAAAGTGAGGTACCCTCGGCAGTCGGAATCCAGTCCTTTTCATAATTTACAACCGCAGCTACCGCCTCTACAAACATCTCCTCATCCATTTCCGGCATACACAGACGACGGTTGGAATTGGCGAAGCGGCGCGCATTCATTTCCGGGCGAAACAGCAGCACCCGGCCATCCTTAGTCTTATAGGCCTTCAGCCCCTCAAAGGTTTCCTGTGCATAATGCAGAACCAGACTTGCAGGATCCATGTAGATCGGCGCATACGGCTCGATTTTGGCATTGCACCAGCCCTGCTCTGCTGTCCAATCCATGGTAAACATATGGTCGGTAAAGATTTTACCAAAGCCCAGATCACTGCTCCAGTCCGGTTTTTCTTTTTTCTGTGATGCTTCTATAATTTCGATATTCATATACGAATCCTCCCTAATCACAACTTCTATGTTTCATAGGTTACACCCTTTTTGCAATTTCGTCAACCACATTCTTTCATATTTTTACATTCTCTCTCATTTTTATTTCAAAAGACTGTGCATTTCTCTATCACCGTACCATATTATGATGCTCCCCTTCCAATCAACCCATGCATAGTAATAGCATAGTAAAAATGTAACAGATGTAAATCAGCAAAGAGTATTTCATCTCCCTACATTCAAATGTTGACAATCCGTAATCCGCAGTGAGACACAGAATAGTTTCATAACCAAAGGCGAATGATAGATACCAGTTTGATGACCTTTATGGGAGTCGAGGAGCGTCCGAAGCAACACAGCCATTGTGTCGGGATTGCATGCTTCATAAGTGAACCTTTGACCTGCCGGGGTCTTTGGATGATTCCTGATCGGATGAACACCTTCTGTTCCGGCAAAAAGCTATTTGCGAAAGCGATGAGAAGCCTGCCGGCATGCTGGCTGAATATCAGGCTTAAACATCTCCAGCGCAGATAGGACATCAGCTGTGCATTTATCGGTATCTATGTGGCATATACGAAGTGAACGTTATGATCTAATGTATATTCTGTATTCCTTTATTCACGTACACACTCAGTAGCCACGATTATGCAATGTAATAGTAATGGAATTCCATATTTCCGCGTATGGGATGCAATATTATTTTCTACAGGTATTTCGGACAAAAATACTAACTTTTATAAATTTATGCTATACTTTTACTAAACACGGAAGAGGGCACATTATGACAGTAGAAATCAAGCATAACCAAAGCTTCTGGGAGCAGGGTCCCCAGAATGCTGAAGAAATCCATGCCGTACAGCAACTGCAGACCGGACTGTATAATATTCGCAGAGATACCCATATTGGTATTACATGGGAGGAAAACGAACGGGATGCAGTATTTGTATTATACATGCTGGAGGGAGAAATGCAGTTTCAATCCAGCAGTGAAGTCTTTTCCTTAAAAAAGGATGACAGCGCACTGTTTAGCTATGAAGCAACTGCTATTCACGGAATTTCCAAAACACCCTGCCGTCTGATGCTGTTCAGTACGAGCGGCTCCTATCAAAAGGTGAATGCGACCAACGCCTGCTTTGAAAAGCTGCGGGAGGTCGAACTGAAGGATATCTATACGATTGGACACAGCCGACGGGTCAGCAGTCTTTCCATGTCCATTGCATTGCAGCTGGATCCGGGCTATGATATTCTGACACTGGGCGCAGCTGCAACCTTCCATGATCTTGGGAAATATTATACACCAATTGAAATTCTGCAAAAGCCGGGACGATTAACTCCTGAGGAATTTTCCATTATCAAGCTGCATCCCCAGGATTCCTGGCAGCTGCTGATGGAATCACATGGAGAAATAATTGCAGAGATAGCCCTGCAGCACCATGAACGAATGGATGGAAGCGGATATCCCCGCGGTCTGCACGCAGATGCAATCCGGATGGATGCACGCATCATTGCAGTTGCGGATGTGTTTGATGCCATTACGAGTAAACGCTCCTACAACAATCCCGTCAGCTATGAACAGGCTCTGTCTATCATGGAACAGGAGCGGCAGCTGTACGATTCGGATGTTCTGCATGCACTTCATATTCTGGTAAGGGAAAAGCGACTGTCCATTTCGATATGAGGTCACAGTAAAAACCGGCACTTCAAAATTTGCCGGTTTTTTTATGCATTGGAAAGAATACGTACAGGGAATAGCCTTGCGCAGAACAAGCGCTCGGCAAGACTTTACGTACCGTAAGAAATGTGAAAAAGGCATCCGCTTTTTTACGAATCATAATATGCAGATTCCCGTTTATAGAAAAGCTATGCTTTCTTCTTCATTTCCTCCAGCTGTTTTTCAACGATCGCATACTGGGAGCGGTAACCCTCCAGCTTATCACGCTCTGCGTTGACCTTTGCTTCGGGAGCCTTGTTTACGAAATTCGGATTGCTCAGCATGCCCTCTCCGCGTTTGATTTCCTGCTGCAGACGTTTGATTTCCTTGCTCAGCTTTTCGATTTCCTCTTCCACATTGATGATTGCGGCCAGTGGAACATTCAGCGTACCGTTCAGAATCGGACGAACTGCCATTTCCACAGCGCTGTCCTCATCGATCCATGTCGCATGACACATCTTCTGCAGGATGGCATTGATATAGGAAACACTTGGCATATTCTTACCGTTTTCGTCCCGTATGATGACCTCGATGTCCATGCTCGGCTTCAGGTTGTAATCCACCTTCAGACTGCGCACTGCCTCAATCATTGTAATCAGCTGACGAATCGCTGTCATTTCCTCTTCGCTCATCGCCGCATCCACTGCACATGGCCAGGCCTCCAGATTGATGCTTTCCTGAGTATGCGGAATTGCCAGATAGATTTCCTCTGTCACGAACGGCATGAACGGATGCAGCATACGTACGATACCGCTCAGCACCGTTACCAGCGTGGACTGTGCTGCCCTGCGCAGTGTTTCATCATCACTGGAAAGACCTGCCTTGCTCAGCTCGATATACCAGCTGCAGAAATCATCCCAGATAAAGCTGTACAGCTCATTTCCAACCAGCGCATACTCATATTTTTCCATATTCGCCGTCACATTTTCCAGCACCTCATTTAAGCGCTTCAAAATCCATTTGTCGATCATGGAGGCATTGCTCAAATCAATGTCGGAAACCTCCATATCCTCTGGAATCTGCATGAGGACAAAGCGGCTCGCATTCCATATTTTATTGATAAAGTTCGCACTTGCCTCGACCTTTTCATCGATGTAGCGCAAATCCTGTCCCGGTGTGGAATTCGTTGTCAAAAAGAAGCGCAGTGCATCGACACCGTGATCCGCAATCACATCCATCGGATCAATACCGTTGCCCAGCGACTTACTCATCTTACGTCCCTGCGCATCCCGTACCAGACCGTGAATCAATACATCCTTAAACGGACGGTTTTTCATGCAGTAGCGTGTCTGGAAAGCCATACGGGCAACCCAGAAGAAAATGATATCATAGCCGGTCACAAGCACGTCATTCGGGAAGTAACGGTTCAAATCATCCGTCTCCTTCGGCCAGCCCAGCGTGGAGAACGGCCACAGTGCACTGGAGAACCAGGTATCCAGAACATCCTCATCCTGAATCCAGTTTTCCAAATCCTGCGGATCCTCCATCCCTACATAGATTTCACCGGTTTCCTTATGATACCAGGCAGGAATGCGGTGTCCCCACCACAGCTGACGGGAGATACACCAGTCCTCGATATTTTCCAGCCACTGATGGAAGGTCTTTTCAAAGCGCTGCGGATAGAAGTGAATTTTCTGTTCCTCGATTTCCTGATGTTTTAATACCTCTTCAGCCAGCGGCTCCATACGGACAAACCACTGCTTGGAAAGATAAGGCTCCACAATGACACCGGTTCTTTCCGAATGTCCAACCTGATGCATGTGCTGTTCGATATGATCCACAACACCATCCTTTTCAAAATCGGCAACCAGTGCCTTACGGCAGGCAAAACGGTCCATTCCTGCATACTTGTGTGCCATTTCATTCATCGTACCATCCGGATGCATACAGATCGGCATTGCCAGATGATATTTTTTCGCCAGAGCAAAGTCATTCGGATCATGTGCCGGTGTACATTTCATAACCGCCGTACCAAAGGACATGTCGATATAATCATCCGCCATGATTGGCAGTTCTTCCCCATTGGTAGGGTTAATAACGTGCATTCCGACGATATTCTTATAACGTTCATCCTGCGGATGTACAAAAATCGCCTGATCCGCAAACATGGTTTCCGGACGGGTGGTCGCAATCACCAGCTCTTTTCCGGTTTCCACTACCTTATATTTAAAATAGTACATCGCACCTTCAATTTCCTTGTGAATAACCTCAATATTGGAAAGTGCTGTTTTAGCCTGCGGATCCCAGTTGATGATACGCTCTCCCTGATAAATCAGACCATCGTTGTATAAGTCCACAAATACTCTGCGTACCGCATCACTCAGTCCCTCATCCAGCGTAAAGCGTTCTCTGGAATAGTCAAGGGACAGTCCCATCTTTGCCCACTGCTTGCGAATCGTGGAGGCATACTCCTCCTTCCATTCCCATGCACGCTCAAGAAACTTCTCACGCCCGATATCATATCGTGAAATACCTTCGGATTTCAGACGCTCGTCAACCTTGGCCTGGGTCGCAATCCCGGCATGATCCATGCCCGGCAGCCACAGCATGTCATAGCCCTGCATACGCTTGTAGCGGGAAACGATATCCTGCAGGGTGGTATCCCATGCATGTCCCAAGTGCAGCTTTCCGGTTACATTGGGTGGAGGTATTACGATGCAGAAGGGGTCCTTGTTCTTATCTCCTGCTGTGAAATAGCCGTGATCGATCCAGCTTTTGTAGTGATCCATCTCAACGTGAAGATGATCATATTTCGTATCTAATGTTTTTCTCATAACGCACTTCTCCTTTACTTGTCCAAACGGAAGCTTTCTGTAAGAATATCTTCTTTCAGAATGCTCATTAACACCATATCGTGATATCGTCCATCACTCAGCAATGCCAGCTTGCGAAGGATTCCCTCCTGTACAAAGCCGCAATGCTTTAAAACCGCTACACTCGCCGGATGCTCCACAGCCACATAGGCTTCCATGCGGCGCAGCCCGACATGCGCAAAGCCAGCTTTCACCAGCGCGCTGACAGCTTCTCTCATCAAGCCCTGATTCCAGTAATCCGGATGCATCAGATAACCAATTTCGCCGATATCCCCATCAATGGTATGGATATCCAGATTACCGATCACCTTGTCATCATGCTTATGTACCATCACCCAGGCCTGCGGTACACCGCGCTTTTCCCAGGTCAGAAAATAACTGCGGATACTGTTCAGTGTCTCTTCTATATCCGTATGAGGATGCAGAGATAAATACCGCATGACCAAAGGGTCGCTGTAATAGGCAAACATATCACATACATCCCCTTCTTCTACAGGACGAAGCAGCAGATGTGCAGTTTCCACACAGGGCATATCCAAGCGCATACCATCACCTCCGAATATAAAAAAAGCGTCCCGCAAAGGACGTTTTCACGTGGTACCACCTTATTTTACACAGCTGTGCTGTGCCTTGACCACGTTAACGCCGTGCTTCACGAATACTCCTACTTCTCTTTCAGAATATCTGCTCCAAGACTACCTTCCCGCAGCTTCAGCACTTTCTTCCACCAGCCGAAAGCTCTCTCTACCTGAAAATCTGTGGTACTCCTTCTTTTCTAACGCATTTTACTTTTCTATTATAAACAAAAGTCCTGCGGTTTTCAACCTCTTTTTTAGTTTTGCGGGCAGCTGAGGCTTTTAACACCGCACACAGGCATCTCTTGCTGATTATCGGATCAAGGAGCTGTTTCCTTCCTGTAAAGGCTCTTGACCGGCATGTCGTGACAGGTAGTGTGAAAGAACATCCAATTTATGATTAAACAAGAAATTTAAGACAGCATTCATGCCGTGTGTTTCCGCGCGCAAAATGGGGTTGGAGTTAACGATAATGAAACATTCACAACCTGTACAGAAAATCTGTCAAGCCCTATACACAGGGGCTGCTTATGCTATCCATATATCTCAACTGCACACACGATTCCGGCGACAAAGTCCTTCCCTCACAAATTCCTGAGCGTGAAAGAAGGCAGACATCTGGTGAAAACCGCAGAAATA
>ERZ1036470.504-NODE-504-length-16883-cov-4.219515_pt1 | contig 16883 bp, 24 predicted proteins | sample MGYA00514232_ERZ1036470 | MGnify/ENA primary metagenome ERZ1036470 (study PRJEB33795, sample SAMN09464898) | human gut metagenome | isolation source: Bloodstream | host: Homo sapiens | place: USA: Stanford, California | collected 2016-02 ... | reverse complement strand
TGACGGGTTCAGACCCAGGCAGCGGAACACGAACAGGAACTGTCGCGCTGTTGAAAGCTCTAACTGAATCTCGTCTAAAAAGCCTATATCCTGTTTTAACAGGCTTTTTACCTTCCCGTTTGCTTCCGCATTCATACGCTCCGAAAGATACGCCTTGTTGTTTTCGAAACACTCCGCCGAGTCCGTACACGCGATCTCCAGCTCCGGGACTGCGGACAGCGCCAGCGTCAGTCGGTGGATCTTGCTCTCGATGCTCGAAGAGGATAGTACCGACAAATTCGTCGGCGTGACGAGATAAAACAACAGCTCCCCGCTGTTCGTCAAAAGCCCGTAGTCCGTGAACGCCTTGATCCCCACAAGCGCCTGCACCGATGCCGCGCTTTTCTTGTTCTGTCGTTTGCTTGCTCTATTCATGCTGTTTTCTCCCAACGAAAACGGCACCGCGTTTTGCGATGCCGGTTTGATTTGTTGTTTTTATAAATTCTGCGTTGGTTCTATAGTTGAGCTTAACTTTAGGACTTGTTCGTATGCCGGCATGAGGATTTTTTCATGCCGCGCCTTAAGGTAACTTTGATAGAACCTTTTCTGTAACCCCGAAAGCGCGGCGATTTCCTCTATAAACCCGCACAGCTTCTCTAATTCTATCCTCGGATAGATGCGAAGCAGTGCCGCGTTACAATCTATGTTTTCCGCTTTCGTCAGAAACTCGTAATAATTGATCTTACGTTTATTTTGCTGAATTGCCGATGTCGGGAATCGATAAATCCGCGCATTCATTTCATCTTCGTTTTCCAGCAATAGCCGCATGATTTTCTCATCCGCCTGCGGTAACAGACAGCTCCCACAATCGTAAATCGGCGCGAGTTCCGTAGTTTGTAAGATTGGATCTACCACAAAGCCCCAATTCCCGTTATGACGGTCAAAATTCCCCAGCAGCGCGTCCACGATAAACATATCCCAGAAATGTTCGCTCAAACGCTGCGGGTTCACAAATTGCTGTTTTTCGATCGTTTCCGTGATATCGTCCAGCTCTGTGCCGCTCCCGCCGTGCTCCGAATCAATCACCGTGTTTTTAATCGAACAAAAGTCATACAGGATTTTCCCGCCCCAGGTAAAATCCCGGCACGCGCACACGATTTTTTTCGTTCCGTGGATCTCGAAACTGCCCAACAGCGTCTGTTGCGCGTTTATCCCAAGCATATTGAATATGCTGCTGCCGATATACTCGCTGTAACAACTATTCGTATAAGACAGTTCCGTTGGCTTATCTTTCCCGGAGGGCGGAAATTTTAACATATATTGCCCGCCGTCGTACTCTATGGCTATTTTCTTGCCGTTCGCCCCGTTATACGCTTTATGGGCTACGCGCTTACAGCCTGTAAAATCTATCATCTCCCGCTGTTACCTCCAAAGATATTTTTGCCGTAGATACTCCGCATGCTCCGGCGTGATCGCGCCCTCGTTGATCTCCGCGATATTGATGCTTCCATACAGCTCGCCCCATAAACAATCCATCAGCGTCGAGCCGGTCTTCAAGCCCTCTTTATACGCGTCCAGATCATGCTGTAGGTATTCCGGCAGCCCGTATTCATACGCGCGTTCCCGTTCTTCCTCTAAACTTAAGAGCCGATCCCCTTTCACTTCCCCTGTTTCCATGTTTCTTCCCGCCTTGCATGTTCCTGTCTTTTGTTTTTATTATATCGGCATTTTACAAGAAAGTCAAGTGAATGCTCCTTTTATGCGGGGAAAACCGCTACCTCCACTCGTAATACTGCTGATCCGTCAAGAAATACCTGATCGCGTATTTCAAGTAATCCAAGACCGTCATCTCGTCCTTACGGACGGTCAAAAACGCGAAACACAGTGTCAACGCTGCCGGGATCAGCCAGCCCAGCTCCACCAGCGCGAAGATCGACAGCAATGCCGACGCGCAGAGGAGGATAAAATCCCGCATTCCCCAAAGCCATAGATTCGCTTTGGATTTCAAATTCTTTGGATACAAATATTGTTTCATTGTTATGGTTCCCTCCCTTTCCTATCCGCCCCATGCCTGTTCTGCTCCGCAGCTGTGTTCGCAGAACTCTTGCGGCGAGCGGGTTGTATTCGTCTTGTAATTTCTCGGCTACCAGGTCTTTGACGAGCTGCGCTTTTTTCTTAAAAAGCTCATAACCGATCAAGTTCTCCCTTTGTTAAAAACCGCAGCGCCCGAGGATTCTGCTCGCCGCGTTCACGTACCAGCGCGGATCCACGCCATAATCCCAATCCAAGTCACCGGTCTGTGCCCGTTTATAGCCTATGCGATATAAAAGCGTATGCAATCTAAACTCGCCCAGAAGCTCCGTATTGTTTCTTTGCAACGTATATCCGTGCTTTGAGCCGTATTCCCGCACGAATAAAAGTATTTCGCTTATCGATTCCGTGTACCGATACGATTCTATTATCCGTACCGCCGTTTTCCCGAATACCATCTCCGCTTCCCGGCCGTTTGCGAGCGTCAGCACGACCTTATCTGAGGTTTCCGAGTATTGGAACGCTCTTTCCGCTTGGTTTATCTTTTGATTGTTCCGATGGGTACGGATCATGCAGAATATACTGACGCAAAGCAGGACTACATTAAAAACGGCAAGAACAGCTACCGCCTTCCTGCCTGATCTTCCCTGTTTCATTCATCCTCCCAGTGTTTGTTCCTCGTCGGCGTATTGTTCGCAAAACTCTTCCGGCGTCTGATGATGCTCGAATTTTAATTCCTGGACCAGCATGTCTTTGATGAGCTTCGTTTCGTTCTCCGTCGGAGTATAGTCGAAATACGTGCCGCCGCTCTCTTCGCGGCTGATCTCGCATTCGATTTGTAATTCATCCGCATACGGATCGTACTTACCGTACATATTCAGCCACGTTCCGTCCTCGGCGTTGATGTTCAGATCGAATTTCCTGTCCACGTCGAACCAGGTTTCTATATAAAAATTAATCTGATGGGGATTGTCGTCATCCACCTCCATCTCACGGTCTATCACGAGATCGTTGCGTTCCAATTCTTTATTTTCTGTCATGTCGTCTCCTTATTTTCCTGCCCGTGTCACGGTACGGGTCAGATTCACCGCCGTCGTGGTCGCGTGCATCACGCTCATCATGTTCACTTTTACCGAGCTGTCGAGTCCGAACTGCTGCGCGATCCGCGGCACTTCGTTCGCCGCAAGCATGATTCCAAGCCCCAAAAGCATATTGCCCGGGAACGTCATCAGCCCTAAGAATAACAGCGTGGTCTGCATGAACGCCGTCAAACAGATCGCCGCCACTTGTTTCATCCATTGCACGAACCCGTCCGCATACCCGCGCGGCACGGAGAACATATACAAAGCCCCGACCGACATCTGCACGAGCAGGATCCCGCCGCGTTTGATGTTTTGGAAAAACACTTTCACGACGCAGTACACGAACGCGATTAAAATCAGGATATTGAATAACCCGCTCGTCGCCATTGCGCTCGGGGAGAACTTTTCAAGCAGGATCTGCATACTCTGCTCTGAAATATCCACGACCTTTCCGTCCGAAAACAAGCGCGCCAGCTCCCCGGCGAACGTGTTTTGCAGAGAGATACAGAACTTATACAGCTCTACCGGCACCACGCCGATGAGCGAGCACGCGAAAAAACCTTTTAAGATATTCAGCATCGTGCTTTTGACGCTCGCGCGGCCGTTTTGGTATTCAATGGCGAGATCGAACACGGCGACGATTACGCCCGCCACGAATAAGCCCCAGCCGAACAACGTGAACAACCGGATCGTCGCTTCCACCCATTTTAGATCAAAGATCTCCGCGCCCATGTTCCCCATTTTCGTGAAAAAGTCCGCGGCCGCGCCGTATACCGTTTCATAGATCCAGCCGAGCATGGTTTTCCAGATACTTCCCGAGATCTGTTCCCCAAGCCCCGCAAACGCCTGCGCGATCGATTCCCCAATCCCTTGCATCAGCTCTTTCAGCCAATCAAACATTTTATTCCTCCCGTTAAAGCGTAAACCTATCCACGCCTACGCTCGGCTTATTCTTTGTTACATCTTCATCTCCGGGGCCTGCTGCGGGGTTTGGTATAATTCCACATACGCCATGACCGCATCGGCAATCCGTTGTTTTTCCGCGTCGCTCACCGGCGTGTACCAGCTTGCCGTTTTGTCAGGCTCCACCCAGATATACGGTTCACGCTTCCCGCACAGGGGCGTTTCTTTCATGCCGATGATATCCGCGAAACGGAATACGTTCCTATCTACCATTCCGCCCGTGCGGTTGATGACTTTTGCTTCGATGCCCGTGTATTCGTCTATTGTATTGCTAATTACAAACTCGAACCTTATTCGTAGTTCGTCGTCGAGCTTGGCAAGCATTGCCTTGCCGCAGAAGACGGGATCTTTGAGTAATTTTCGGCGCTGAAACATACCGCGCAGTTCTTTCTCGAAAAAATTCATGGTTTCCGTTTTCCTCCTATCCGATGATTTTCCAGATATACAGGGGTGCGGTGAGCGTAAATACCAGGCACGCAAACAGGATGCACGGCGCAGTGAATTCGAACTGACCGTGCTTCCGAAATTCAAAATATGCCGTACCCACTTTCACGAAAAATAAAATCGCCAAAATCGTATCCACGATCGGGAAAATGACGTTATTCACGACCTGTTTGATCTGCTCCCGCGCCGCCTGCCAGGTCTCTTCCACCGCGCCCGCGACGTCGCCTTCAGCTAAGGCTAAGGTGGTACTCGTCATTAAGCAGATCAGCGTCGTCAGCAGCAGTACCGCTGCGACTGCCAGCCATTTCCCGTATTTTTTCTTGTTGTTCATGTAGTTCTCCTCCCAATACTCTTTTTAGTTCTTTCTCCCCGATCGTTCTCATCGGGATATGCAGGTTTTTGCAGAACAGAATCTCTTCCTTCATTCCCGCGCTGATCGTACCGCCGAAGATCCACATCTCATCGCAAAACCAGAGCAAACTCTGTCCTGCCTCCATACCCATCCTCCGCTCAATCGGGTTATGATCGTTCAGGCATAGCGCATAAAAATGCGTCGTAATCGGCGCCGCGCCCGTTTTCAAGGCATATTCCGTGTAACGGATTGCGTTTTGGAGATTCTCGTTCACCTGCCCGCCCAGCGGCGCGCAGATATAGACCTTTTTCTTCATGCAGGTCAGCTTCCGGTCATTCTCGGTATCTTGATTCATTTAATCCAACGGGATGAAGGTATAGCCCGTATCCGCTTCCACCTCCTCGTCACTGATTTCTTCCGGCATAGAAAACCGGTCTATATATTTTCGTATTTCCTCGTCCGTCAAGGATCTGATATCGCTTTCCCCCAACCCAACGACAAAGAACGGCCCCGCAATGACCGACTTGCCGTTCCCGAGCCTGCGGTTGCCTTTCATGCCCTGCAATTTTGCGTCCTGGCTGCACACAATCCCTGTATCGTCGCCGTTATAGACAAGTTGTATGTGTCCCTTTACCGCCCGCTGCTGGGCTTTGAGCGTAGCCTCGATCTCCGCTGCATACGCCGGCGTGTTCGGCTCGACGTACACCACTTTCAAAAGATTCTCCGGCTTTTGTGCCAGCTTTTCCTCAAACGCTACCTTTTCAAAGCCTACCCGGTCGCAATAGAACGCGCCCGTGTCCGTCAATACCACGTCCGACATCGACAACGAATGACCACGATGCAGCGGATGCGGCTCGAGATTAAACATTTCATAAACCTCTTCCAAATCCTTGCAGTCCACTTCGCCCGAAAACACTTCGTTATACAGCGACGCGTCGATCTCGTTCTTGCCCCGGTATTTGAATAGTTCTTCAAAGCCCATGAATTTGACTCTGTTTGTGTCCCGATCTGTATCGATCTGATAAATTTTGATTTTCATGTTTGTTCTCCCATGCCGGGGGCTTCGGGTGCCTCGGCTTGTTCCTTCACGCTTGTCCATTCAGCGAGTTTTTCCTGCGCCCAATCCGGCACCAGCTCTAATTTCAATACCCCGAGAATATCACTGCGGCAATAGTACGTTTCCGATTCGTCGCCGTTTAGCGGTCGACCGAATACTTTTTGGCCCCGGGCCTGCGGACGGCAGCCGTTGCCGCCTTGCGCGTAGAATAACTGATCCTTTGGCGTTTTGTATTCGTCTTTCAATATCTCCGGCCGCAGCACGACCACTTTGTTTGTATAGTCCAGCTTTTCGTTGTAGCACTGACTTTTATCGAACAACCTGAGTTTCTGCCATTCTTGCCGCGCCCGGTCCACGAACCCGTCTATCAGCACGGGATGGGCATTGACGGCAAACGTAGAATTTTGAAACTCGGGTTCTTTTGGGATAAAAAAACCGCGCGCCCAGGCCTTATTTTCCGCGCTGTAACGCCCGTCATGGATATTTTCCAGAACCGTGTTCGCCAATACCCAATTCACCCGGTCGTAGCCGTGTTCCCCGATCACTTCTTTCGCGCAGGTTTCCGATAACCCATTATCCCTGTACCCGTTCCGGAGCGCGAGTTCTATCGCCCGCGCACAGATACAGTTCTCCTTATAGCTTTCTATCCAATCGTCTTTCTCGTGCAGCCGCCCCGCTTCCGCCAACGACCACGGATATACCCATTTTCTATCTTCCATCTTCTGCTCCTTTTTGCGGTTCATTTTTGTGTTATGCCCGGGTTCCCGGCGTTTACCGCGGTCTTGGGTTCCTGCGCGTGGTTAGCCGCGGCCGTCAATTTGGATAGCTTTTCCTTGGCCCAATCCGGCAAAAGCTCCAATTTTACCACGCCCAAAATTTCGCTGCGCAGATAACACCCCTCCTCGCCGTTGTCCAGATGCTGCCCGAATACTTTTCTGCCCAGCGACTCCGCGCGGCAGCCGTTGCCGAATTTGGCGTAAAACAATTGGCTTTGCGGGGTTTTGTATTCGTCGTTTAACGCTTCCGCACGGATCGCTACTACCTTATTCGTATAATCCCGCGTTTCGTCATAGCACTGCGCCCTGTCAAACAGACCGAGTTTTTGCCATTCTTCCCGCGCCTGACGGATCACCAGATCCACAAGCCCCGGATGCGAATGCACGGCAAACTCACTATTCCGCACCAATGTTTCTTTCGGGATAGAGAATCCGCGCGACCAAGTCTTATTGACTTCGCTGTAACGCCCGTCGTGCATACTTTCCTGCACCGTGTTCGCCAATACCCAATTCACCCGATCGTAGCCGTAGGCCTCGATCACTTCTTTCGCACACGTTTCCGATAATTGGTTATCCTGGTACCCGTCCGAGATCTTTTGTTCTATCGCCCGCGCACACGCAATGTTTTCGTTATGGCTTTCCCGCCATAGCTCCATTTGCCCTGAACGCTTTGCTTCCGACCAGGAATAGGGATACAACGGTTTATTCTCTTTCATGTCTTATGCCCCTCTGTTTCTGCCCATTTTACCGATAAATGCACCAAAGCCGCACGCTGTTGTTCCGCCGACAGCCCGTTCAAAAAATCATACAGCGTCATCTCGTCCGTGCCGGCAACCTCCGATTTTTCACAATCACAAATCCGTTCTTTACGCACGACGATGGCTCGCGTGTCCTTGGTTTCGCTGAACGACAACACCTCGTTTGGACCGATCTCTAATTTTTGCCGCAGTGCATACGGGATCGTAATCCGGCCGCGTTTGCCCATGATTCGATAGATCTTCGTCATTTGTCTATACCTCGCTTTGTTCGCAATTGTTTTTGCAGGGACAGTTTTCACAGTTCCCGTCGCAGTCCGTGGCGTTTATGGGACAATTATCGCAATCCCCGTCACACACGTAATCGCTCGTATCCTCTACCCGCTCGATCACGAGTTTTCCTGCTTCCGCCGTCATTTGCAGCAGCATGCCTTCCTTAAGCCCCGCTGCGCTCATCAATTCCCTGGGTATGCTAAACAGCACGCTTTCCGTTGTTATTTTTTCATTTTGCATGATATGATGCTCTCCTTTAACACCTTTTCGTAATTGAAATTCTCTTCCGCCTCGCCAAACAGCGTCAGCTGCCTCGGCTTTTCACTCTGCCGGGAATACAGATCATAGTTTCCGATCAGCAACTCTTTGAATTCCTTGCCCGCCTCATACCGCTGCGCCATCGAATGCACACGGGAAAAATCGAATATGGAAAAATCCGCGTACAGCTCCCGGATCTCCGGGCAGTCGTTGTAGGATAACAGGAACTTGCCCGTAATCCCCGCCAGGGTTCGTTTCAAACGCACGTGGTCGTTCCAGCCGAACTCTACCGCGTACATCTCTTCGCTCGAAAAGTACGGCGGATCGCAATAAAAGAACGCGTCCGGGCGGTCGTAGTGCTGGATCAGGGTTTGAAAATCCTGGTTCTCGATCACCACGTTCGCAAGCCGATCCTGAAGCTCCTGGATCAGTCCGAACAAGCGTCGGATATCGAACGGCTGCGAAGCGTAGGATTTACAGCTGCTCGCATAGCTGTAGCGCAGGAGTTTCAGAAACATCGCCGCACGGCGCACGTCATAGTCTTTTGTGAGTTTCCCGCGCAAGGCCTTGAGTTCTTCCGATTCCGGCTCCGAAAGCATGATTTCCGTCAGGATTTGTTCTTCCCGGCAATACGCGTCCGTGAATTTCTCGTTCTCGAAGAATTTTCGAATGGCGTTGAAATCCGCGCGGGAATTCAAGTTACAAAAGCCTAATTCCCGGATCGTCGCCAAGGTCCGGTCTTTCATGCACCGGAACAGATTGACGAGATTTTTATCAAAATCGTTATACACCTCGAACGCGCAGGGTTCGGGATTGCCTAATAGTACGCTGCCCGAACCGCCGAACACGTCGATGAACCGGCCGTAGTCGCTTGGAAATACGGCGTATAGGATCGAAAGGATGGAGGTTTTATTCCCCACCCACGATACCGGAGTTTTCATGTCTTACCTCGCTTTCCCGCATAGGCATCCCGCCCCGGGAAAGAAAAAATCGGTATCTTTCGCGCTCGGGGCGATTGATACCGGTTCGGGGATTATTTTTTTGTATCTCGTTCTTCTCTTAGACGCCGTAGCTCCGCTTCATAGCTGTTCACGCGATGGAGCTGCAAACAGCACATGATAATGGTTCCAAGCGTTCCGCCGATTATAAGTCCTATCACAAACCACAATGCTTTCATCATTATCGCACCTGCTGCCCGGGTTCTAAACCTTTTAATTGCGCCTTATACCACTCACGGCATTCCTCGTCCGACCATTCATTCGTCATAAATTCCGAAAAACAGACAGGCGCTTGTCCTTTTCGGTACGGCTCAAAAACAAATTCGGGGAGATAGATCTTATGATACGCCAGCCGCGCTTCCCGTTCTTCCTCCTCGTTCCATTCTTCCGGGTTTTCTTCCTCATAACCTTCTTCCGGTTCATGAAGCGCGCCGTTTTCATACGCTTCGTCGCCGAGTTCTTCAAGCAGTGCGTTGAATTCCTCCACGGTCCGACAATCCCGGATACCAAACGCTGCGCAACGGCTGCGGTAATAATTAAGTTCTGTTTCATCACGGTCCATGACGAGATCTTCATAGATCGCTATCCAGGCTTTCCTCTGATCCCATAACACGCACAGTACGGTCGGAAAATTCTCCGTTTGGTTACATAGAAAGTTGGGCGAAACGTGAAGCTGCGCTATACTCATACTATCTAAAAGTTCCTCGAGCTGATTTTGATATTCTTGAACCGTAATCACCTGATTCCTCCAAGTTCGTTAGCTGCGATAGTCTGCTCCTGCGCTTCTTCCTCCGAAGCGGATTCCTCGGTTTCTTCGGTTTCGGGGATGCCCATCCGGGACATATAGCTATCGTATTCTTTGGCATATTTTCGATATGTTTCCGCATCTACTTCTTTTAGAAACTGCTCCGAAAAAATCCATAACGGATAGCGGCAAAACCCGCTTGTTTTATATAGCCCCGTTGCTTGCGCAATTTCGGGTTTGAGCAGCTGCCCGGCAAAAGCGCAATTGTTCGTGTCGATATAGGCGCTGTTTTTGATGCCGAGGAATTCCCCGAACGATACCGTCAACGCGCAGTACGGATCCCGTCCCGCAGAGGTAAGCTCGTCGAGAAAAACCGCAAGACCGGGTAACCTTTTGCCCATCATGTCCGAAACCCTATACAGTCCCAATCTCGGTTCTAATTGAATTTTCTCGTTTAAAAAGTCCCTGATTTCAAGTTTCATCGTATCTCCGGTCCTTCGCTCGCTTCGTCAAGTGCTTCGTCCTCGGCGGCTACGGACGTGATATTCACATACTCGCCGAGAATGTTCAAAGCCTCGTAATAGTTTTTTGAAGAAGTAATCCGTTCGCACATTTCTTTGGCTTGTTCTCTCATACCGTTTTGCTTTAAAGTCCGAGACGCTATACCCATAAGGTCATAGATATTCCCGTCCCGGCCGATCAACGGACAATCCGGCTTTTGCCGTGACTCGGTTTCTTTCGATATAAATCCGCCGAGGCTGTTCTCCACATAATCCGACAGCCAGGCACCAAAAAACTGATCGTACGTTTGAAGCCGCCAAATTGCGAGTTTGCCCAGATCCAGCTCCACGCCTTCAAACGGGTACAGGATACACGTCACGCCGGCATTGTCAAAGACCGCGCAGTCCGTAAATTTCGAGCCGTTCTTCAGCAATCCCTCGTTTTGGAACAGGTCGTTGATCCCGTCCAGCCATTCCTGCGCGGGGCCGCCGCAGCCTTGTAGGATTAAGCCTTCTTTTCCGTCCATCCTACGCAGATACTCTATCGTAATCGTCTGAATACTCATCGTTCGAGTCCTCCTATTCCATGCTGTTCTTCCTGCTGTTCAAAATCCTTGTCCAGGAACTCCCGGATCGTCATCCTCCCGCCTAAAAAGTTCGGTGACGAGTCGTCGTCAAAGCCTTGGTACCCCTTCTCGCCCAGATCCAACGGCGTTTTCGTCAGCACCGTGCCGCCGTGGTTGACGCGGACATAGGCTTCCAAACTCGCAATGCTGCCGTCGTCACCCTCTCGTAGCTCGTATTTATATACGCCTTCGGGTAGTTCCTTAGGCGAGAGCCGGCCATTGGTAAATAACGCCGGTTGACCCAATACTTCGATGAGTTCGAATTCTTCAGCCATCAGAGCGTGCGGTTCCCCGCGCGAAACCGGTCCGTACAGCGACCGGCCGCGCGCGGAGATGATCCCGTAATCCGTTAACGTCGCGCCCAGACGCGCTAAAAGCTCTCGGCCTGCGTTGCCCGTATCTAAACTTTTGAGCCACGACGAATCCATATGCGGGTCGAGGAGTAACTTAAGATACTCCCTAAAAAAATCCTCTGTAGTACCCGCGGTTGCGTTCAGCTCATAGTCCTGCAAATTTTCCGCAATGTCCAAAACGTCGCCGATTTTATAGGGCTGTTCCGCTTCTAATATTGCTTTGAACTTGATTTGGTCCGCAAAAGATAGTTCTTTTAGCCGCACCGCCAAAGCGTTGAGTGTATCGAAATCCTCCATACCCTGCAAATCCTGCGCATCTATCTGCTCTATGCTCGATTCGAAGTACAGATATACACAGTCCTCAATCATTTCTTCCCCATGCGCCTTTGCGACAGCGTTCGCTTTCGATTTATCCATCGGCAGCTCGATCCAGGCCCCGGTTTCTTCTACCTCCGCTATGTTCTCTTCCGGCGTTTTTGCGATCTCTAACCGAAACACGTAATCGTTCGCCGCGGGCGCTTCCGGCAAGTGTTCCCCGTCATAGATATTCGGCAGTTCGTATTCCCCTGCTATGATATACCGATTCCCCACAAATACCCCGCCGTCGTTTTCGCGCTGTAATTCGCCCATCCTTCGCTCATCTAATAAATACCGCGACTCATCCGGGATCGCCGCGATATCCGGGTGTAACCCCTGTGCGATCACAAATGCGCCGAGTTGTTTGTCATTGCTCACGTTCGAGAGTATCGATACTTTGTCTAAGCCGTAAGTGAGATTGATCAGGTCTTTCATGCCCAGCGGTTCCTCGTCCTCGTTGATAAATCCCGGCGCCACCGCTTGCAGCACCGCTTGTTCCTCCTCATTTAGCTTGGCAAGCCTTTGGGCAAAAAAGTTCAATTCCGAAAGCCGCGGCGAGTCCAGACGCCTATCTTCCAAACCCGGCAGCAGCGGACAGCTCGCTACGCTGACTTCAAAAAAGTCATCTCCCTCTGCTCTCAACCGCAATCGCTGCAATGCGTCCTGGAGTTCGTAAGTTTTTGCCGGTAATTCCAACGACGCGTAAAAGTACCCGCTCCCTTGTAAGTTGTTTCGGGATAACTCTAAGATTAATGTTTTTTCCTGCATTTCTTTCCTCCGTATTTTGTTACAGCGTCAATGTCGGGCTTTCCGATTCCTGTTCTTCCATTTTCTGCGGTTCATAGGCTTCCGCACGATAAAGCGATTTACCGCGATAGGCTATATCTACGATGTCTTCCGGGTCATATGACGCATGCCGGCCAAACAACGCTGCGAATTGTTCTCTGTCCTTTACCGGCATGGGATACGTAGAATAGGAAGCAACAGTTTCCCGACACAATTCCGCGGCTGTTGTTTTAAACCTATATTCCACGCCGTTTTTATGGATCGTGACACTCACCGTTTTCGCCAGGCTGTTCCGTAGCGCATATAGGATATTCCTTTGACGGTGCAGCGGGCTGTCCGACTCTTTTTCCAGCTCTTCCACGCCTGTTTTTATTAATGATCTTATTTTCTGTTCTAATAGAATCGCTTCCTGACGCTTCGACCATATCTTCTCCGCGGTCCTCTCGATATACCCGTCTGCGTCTTCCAGATAGTCTAACAGATCCTCCTCCGTCCATTCGTGATCATAATAGCGTGTTTCCTCTTCCGAATTTTCCATGCCTTTCAGAAAATAACGCTGTATATCTTTTTCTAATTGATATTTTTTATAGTCTTCCAATTCAGCCAAACCCTTTTCGGATACTTTCCGCATCGAAAGATCGGTTTGGTTCTGGGCAACAAAGTCTTCCAGCCGCGTGCGGATAGACTCGTTGACCGTCTTTGAGAGCTGTGAAATTTTAGGACCCGTTGCAGCTTCCGGGAATGTTTCCTGAAAGTCTAATCCCGCGTTATATACCAAGCCGTCCTGTTTGTTATACAGCGCCGCGTATTCGAAATCGTGCCCGCTTTCTGCTTCCAGGCTCTTATTGTACCACTGACAAAACAAGTAAAAAAAGTTTTCTCGTTTCGGAATTTTGATATATACTTTATTACTTCCGTTGACTTTCCGCGTCAACGGCTTTATCGTTTCGTCTTTCAGCCAATTCTTAAATTCATCCTGCGGTTCCATGGTTTTCTCCCGTAATGTTGTATTTTTCGTCCACGTCTTTGATCTTTCTCCCGATCGCAGAAATGACGGGTACGCTTACCGCGTTCCCCGCCATTTTATATAAAGCTCCGTCCTTCAGACCCGTCGCTTCCGCTTTATGAAATTGTTCGTCCGTAAAGCCCTGGAGCCGCCAGCACTCAATCGGCATCAGGCGCCGAACCCGACCCCGATGCCAGACCCCGTGCCGATCCTGCGCCGTAATCGTGAACATCGCCTCGTTCGGTTCTTTTACCCGACGACCCTGCTGACGTACTTTCTCGCGCTCCGGCGTGAGAATCGCCCGCGGTAAGTCTTCCATCAATACCCCGGAATGCTCGCCCCGGCGATTGCTCACACCCGCGTTCTGTCGGGCTGTGATGCATCGCGCTGCCTCTGTAATTTCCGGGTTTGCGTTCATGTCAATGAAATATAAACCGGTCTTTCCGCCCCAGCCACCGGCGCCCGCGCACTGCGTACACGCTACTCCGTCCGCACCATATACACGTTGGCCTTGCGGGCCGCCGATAAGTTGTCTAAGAGCTTGCGCATCGCCGCAGCCGAGAGGAAATATTTCTCCGGCGCCTCTTCCGTCAAGATGTCCGACAATATACAGCCGTCTGCGCTGTTGCGGGACTCCGAAATATTTGCTGTTATGCACACACCATTCGAGATGATACCCCATTTCAACAAACACGGCGAAGATGGTATTAAGCGTCCGGCCCTGGTCATGCGATAACAACCCAACGACATTTTCCAATAATAAAAATGCAGGCCGTTTTTCTGCAACGAGTCGAGCAACTTCAAATACGAGAGTTCCGCGCATATCGTGGAAGCCGAAACGTTTCCCCGCCACAGAGAACGCTTGGAAACAACGCCACTGGCGGAACGCGCATCCAGAGGACGGCTTGCTCCGGTATGGCACAGGAATATATTCGGAATCGTCGAATTCGGGCGGCCATTGAGAATATAATCCGCAATGGCATTCCCAATTTCAGGCTCCAAAGGGAGGGATAATGGCTGGTTGGTTTTATGCTGCACAAGACTAATTTCTCTCGTTCGCCAGTCAATATTATGCATTTCTAATCGCACAATATCGCAGGCTCGCAAACCACTTTGCGCGGCTAAGAGCATCATAGCATAGTCCCGTTTCCCCAAAGCGGTTGTCCTATCCGGATGACCCAGCAAGCATTCCAACTCATTTGAGCTGAAGCTTTCATGGAACATTTTCCTCGTTGCAGTGAGCTCCGGCAGAGATTTGCTCAAGTCAACATCGGTCAGTTCGCTTTCAAACAAAAATTGTAGAAATACACGTACACAGTATATGGCAGTGTTTAGCCCACCATTATAATGCAGGGCAAAGCTGGTAATACAGCAATTTATATTTTTTTGAGAAAAGTCGCCTAAGGAATTGAAGCCGTGACCTTGCATCTCAAGCAAAAATCTGCGGATGGCACTTTTGGCAACGTTGAAGGAGGTTTCTGCCATAGACCTATACCGCTTAATCTCGGCGCAAAACCTCTGTAACAGGACATTGAGTGATTCAGTTGGCTGTTGCTGATTCCAATTCGGAAGTTTTCCCTGGGCAATCGCTCCGGTCAGATGGATTTGTTGTACCCAGTTTGCGGCTTTTCGCAAATTTTGGTACGATGTCCTGGAAATTTGTCCTTGTTCATATTTAGCCCGCTTGTTGGAAACAAGCTGTACAAGAATTTCATCTGAGTAGCGCTCTGTTCCCTCCTCATAATGCCATTTCAAAATGATGGATAATCCTTCCTCCCTATAATGCCGAAGCGTTGTTTCTGTCAGTCCCAGATTCGACATTTCCCTATTGCATTTCCAAACCAATGTGTAAATGTCCTCCGCGTCTGTAAGTTGTTTTGGGGAAGGATCACTGCTTTGGATATTCTGTTTCGGCCTGTTCAGGCTGGGCAGCCAGGGGGATAAAGGAGGCAGCTTTACTGAATCTGCCACTGCACATTGTTTCAGAAGCTCAGTGCTCCGACGAACCAGCCACCATGTCCATTCCGATATCTTGTCCTGCTCCAATAATTTGCGTTATCCCAATACAAAGTCCTCCAGCATTTCCTCAGTCACAAATACGATTTCATCTTGACGAAAGTGCCGTGTTATTCTGCCGAAGCCTGTCTGCGTATAATCTTTTAACATTTTGGAACTTGCGCCGTCCTCCGCCAACAGTTCTAATGCTCGGTCAACTGTTGGCTGTAATTCAATATTTTCCATATAAACCTCCTGTAGATGTAATAGTCAGGCATATACGCCTGCTGCTAATATTATACAGCAACGGTTTGTTGGACGCTTGATTATTCCGAAGTTTTTGCAGAAAAATCCTTTGATCCCAAAGCTTTCTGCAATTTCTTCAGAATAATTATTTCTTCGGCATAAGCTTGGCAAGGAAATCCCGCACAGATAAGGTCGAAGTCGGGCAGGTCTTTGGGTTGGATGGTTCTGGCGTCTTCAAAATATTTCTCTCCTTTTTTCGGTTCGTATATGGCGTTATACGCTTGATTGGCGTGCTTGTCTATCTCGCAGTGGCCGATGCACTCAAACCCGCCTACGGACTCTAATCCGCTCCTGAATCCGCCGATCCCGGCGAACATATCGAAAAATCGGATACCCATATCCGATCAATGCCTTTAGAGATTCTTTAGTCGTTTGGGTTTACCCGCATCACCTCCTCTTCCTTGTTGTCTTAAGTTCCTTTGCGGAACAGACAACGGTTGGTTTTGCCCCTTGGTTATTCGTATTCATTTATTTTTACTCCTTCGTCTTTTATTTCCTGTTTTGTGCCAAATACTTTTCCGGTTCTTCGCGCTTAAAAATATTCTACACCTTATTTTCAGGCTTCGTTCAGGTCTTGCCTGCCCTTTTCATTAAAACCACAGCGACGGTTTATTCATGTCCAACGAAACGCCTTGCAGCGACAGATCGTTTTGCCAAAAATAAACGTAGGTCTTTGCCGTGCTGGTTGACACGATTTCATAATGATACGTGTACGTATACGGCAGTGCCACGTTCGCGTGCGGATCGTCCCCACAGGCTGACGGCGCGGTTACGAATGCGTTATTGTAGCGTATTCTTTGTTCCTGCGTAAAGGACATCACTGCTTCCATTGTCAAAAACGTCATTACCTGGGGTGAGCTGACGGTTACCTTCATTGCCGGATTTCCGTTTGCATCATCCATCGTAGCAGGGCTGCCCGTAATCGTAATTTTTGCGGGATTTGCGAAATAGCTGTTTTCTACAAAACTTTCCTGGCGCCGGATGGCAGATGAAAATGAATTAGCCAAAATCACCTCTAAACTACCTTGAATCCCGGGAATGCCTTTTACCGTACCTTCGCCCAATTCAAACGTTACCGTCAGGCGTGTGCTTGTTCCGATCCGCAGTGAATGCCCCCGGTGCTCCGTATCCGGCGAATCCTCGCCTAAGCCCAATGTCACCTTGTTCACCTTTTTCACATAATCGACAAGACAATTGGCCGTTGCCGCCGTATTGCTGCGAAGCGTGACTCGGATCTCTAT
>ERZ1036470.501-NODE-501-length-16934-cov-5.533918_pt1 | contig 16934 bp, 13 predicted proteins | sample MGYA00514232_ERZ1036470 | MGnify/ENA primary metagenome ERZ1036470 (study PRJEB33795, sample SAMN09464898) | human gut metagenome | isolation source: Bloodstream | host: Homo sapiens | place: USA: Stanford, California | collected 2016-02 ... | reverse complement strand
CAGGCAAAAGTGGTGCACCTTCAGGGACTCGAACCCTGGGCCCAATGATTAAGAGACTTCATAGGTTAAAAGATTGAAAGTCAAAAAGTAAGGAAAATCAATAAAAAATAATAGAAATTAAGCTAAATTGCCGTGTTTGACACTTTTTGACACTTTCATGACACTTCGTTGACATTGAGGAGCGAAAAATCAGAGGTATTAGGCCTCTGATTTTCTTTATAACGAAAACGGAACTACGATTTACGTAGTTCCGTAGAAATCCACGGGCTATGCCGGTGGAAAGTAGTAAGAGCTTTAGCTTCAAGCAATTGCGTGCTATACGAAAAAGCTTCTTTGTGCTAAAGCGTGCATAGTCTTGAGAATATGAAACGGTTGTTCGATGTGTTTATCCATGAAGTAATTTTCGACGGCGAACGTTTTTTAATCGTCATGAAAACAACAGACGAGTCGCTCGATCCCGAAGAAAGGCAAAAAGAAAAAGCAACCCGAAAAAAGTTCGAATTGCTTCGGTTTGGTGAACTTAAACGTAATGAAATTGAGCTCTTAAAGATGAATCATTGGAGATATTGTTATTGTATGGCGTACATTGTAGAAGTATAAGGTCGTCTAGAGGGGGAAAGCTTGCAATTAATAATTTTTAGTGTTGGTTAATCCTGTGAAGTGATTAGGGGGAAGACTGCATGACGGTTTATTATACAGAAAAAACGCGGACAGACGAAAGAAGTATGTAGTCAATCAATCTGAAACGTTTTCGGTGCGGGAATACCAACATAAACAGCAAAATGAGTTTAAGGATTGGATATTTTTTGTATCTGACAATCGAAAGTTTTTAGAACAGACATATAACTACTGTTCAATTAGATACATCGAAAGATAGAACAAGAAATAGATGGCAATAAAATAAAGATTAATATATTTTTTTGAAAAATATTTTTGCGCGGGTATTGACAAAATATTTTTAAGTGCTATAATAAGGGTGAGGTAGAAAAATTGGATAGGTGGAAAGACCAATGCAAAAAGTCTGAAAAAGTTACTTAGAACAAATTCAAAGGGCAAAATAAACAGGAGAAAAAATGAAAAAGATACTATTTAAGGGCATAGCTTTTTTACTTACTTTGTCTATGGGATTATTGTGTCTTCCCGAAAGTTTGAGAGACATATTTTCAAATGAGGTACAGGAAATCAAGGCGAAAGCTGAAGTAAATACTGAAAATGTAGTTAAGGATGATAGTTTATTAAAAGAGAGCACTGAACTGACTAATGTGCAGAAAGAAAGCTATGTGCTCAGTGAGAATATTAAAAAACGTGAAATAAATAAGAAATACTTCAATATGAGCGACGGGACGATTTTGGTAGAGCAATATCCCGTGGCAGTGCACTATTTAGACTGCACTACAGGAAAATATGAAGAAATAGACAATTCATTAGTAGAAACGACGGAAAACGGGCGCAACTATTATCAGAATGCTGCGAATGATTTCAAAATAAAAATACAAGAAACTGCGCAGCCTGAGGAAGAACTGATCGAAATAACCAAGGGAAACTGTCGTTTGGGTTTCGAATTGGTTTCAGAAAGCACTCTTGCCAAACTCAATTCTGAAATGAGGTCGGTTAAAAAACAGGTGCCGCAAAATATTAAAGAAGAACCGAGGCTGAAGGAAGTAAAAGCGAACGTCAAAGCGAGTAAGGTTAAAGAAAAGTTTAAAAAGGAAAAGCAAGAATTTTCTTATAAAGAAAAGAAAGTGGAAACGCCGCAATATTCGGTAAGCCCGGCGAGCGGGGTTACCTACGAAAATATTTGGACTGGAACGGATCTTGAATATGAAGTCCATGCTTCTCAACTAAAAGAAAATATCATCGTAAAAGAAAAAGCTCAGGATTATAGATATACATTCAAGCTCAATACAGAAGGATTGGAATTGGTATTGAACGAGGACGGCTCGATCTCGGCGTTAGATGCTGAAAACAGCGAGGTGTTCAGTATCCCCGCGCCATTTATGACGGATGCGGCGGGGGTATATAGTGAAGCCGTAGAATATAGCTTGGAGAATACGGGGGACTATTGGTATCTGACGTTAACTGCGGATAGCGATTGGATTAATGATGAACAAACAGCGTTCCCCGTGACGATAGATCCTATTATAGAAACGACAGACAATGGGCGAGTGATTACCAGCGCGACAGTATATGAAAGAAATAAGGCTACAGAGATCAACCAGGCACAGGCATATGCCGGAAAAAATATGGGAAATAACTGTGGCCTGAGTAATGCCTATATCTTGATGGACTATATGGGATTGCCAAATGACTATATTTTAACAGCGGGTTCTTTAAAATATACTTTCCAGGCCAAAGGAGACTTCCCCGCGATAATTTTTGCTTATGGAATCGCTTATGAAATATATACCATCGATTCGGATGTCTATCTCAATAATTTGACTTATAATAATTTACCGGAAAAAAGACAGTTTTTATACAGCACCGATGAAACTTTTACCCGTAACAAAGTTTTTACTAGAACTTGTAGTTTTGATATTTCCTATATAAAAGAAGGCCGGGTTGCTTTTGGATTTTATGGACCGAATACAGACAACAAAACCTATATCGGGCTTTATACGAGCGGGGAGAATGCACCCGTCTTACAGCTTAGATATAGGTTGAGTCTTGGATTAGGAGATAATTCTGTTACCGAGACTTTTGAAGATGTGGGAATTACCAACTATGTAAATGTATTTTCCAAGCAGTTAACCTCCGTAATCGACTGTATGGAGGTCAACTCGGAAATTATGCCGCTTAATGTACAAGCGATATATAACGCGTCTTACGATGCCTATAGAGAAAATGCGTTTGCAAATAGCGCTTATCCGTCTTTTACCACTTCCCATTATGGAAAATGTTTTAAATTAAATTTTGAGCAGTATTGTGTGCCTTACGACTTTGATGGAGATGGCAACGAAGAAGGTTACCTCTATGTTGACTCGGGGGGAGGGTATCATCACTTTGCTCCTTCAAGCACGGCGAATAAATACTTGTGTGAAGATTGTCAGTTGGGATATTTATATGTTTCTGCGACTGCCGGTTGGGTGTGTAACCGTGACGAAAAGAGCTTATATTTTGAAAATGGAAGGCTGAGCCGTATCCAAAACTCCGAATATCAAACTATACGCATTAACTATGATTCAAACGGGCGAATTGCAAAAATATATAATTGCGTATCAAATGGTACGGCAAATGCTCCTGCCAGTACGCAAAAACAATATATTAACTTCTATTATACGAATAACTTGTTGAGTTCGATAAAATCCAACTATGGCGAACAGGTAAATTTTACGTATGACAGTTCTGGAAAATTGATAAAAATTTCTAGGTTTTCTCATCAGCTGGCAACGTTTGAATATGATAGATTTGATATGCTATGGAGAATTATCGGGCGGGAAAATAGTGGCTATACGGTGGGATACCTACAACATGGTAGCGGCTATGTTTCTACGTGGAAAGTAGAATCTATTAATCGCGTAGAAAACTATTTGAGTTCGTCACCGGTAGCGGAATATACTGTTTTTTCAGGAGATGGGATTTGGTGTCGCGTAAGGAACTATAAGAAAGGAGAAGAAAGTTGGGTAAACTTTTATGTATTCAACGAAATCGGGCAATGTAAGTTAAAATATCAACAATACGATGGAAAGCAAGACGAAACGGAGCCTCGAAACTTTGTAACGGTGTGTTCTAAAACGAAAACAGGGAATCTGCGTACTAATACGCAGCTCGCATATGAAGAAGACTTTTCAATGATAGTTAATGGATCGTTTGAAAATATCACGGGAAAGAATCCTACGGGCTGGACGGTAACAACGAGTAATACAGGGAATAATTATTCTACGCGGGATAGCGGAAAGGCGCTTGTATTATTCGGCAATTCTTCTGCTCGGCGCGATTATGATTTTAGAAAAGCAATAAATGGAGACTATGTTTTAGGATTTTATGCAGATGGTTGGGGAAACGATTGTAAAGTCAAAGTAACCTTGACTCCAAATTCCAACTATCCTTCAGTCGGGAAAAAAGAGGTGACTTATAAAGTTAGCTATGGAACAGGATACTATGCAGGAATAATTTTCCCTAAAGGAACGGCTGTTCATTACGGAACTGTCATGATTGAAAATATTACTTCATCCGGAAGTAAAGTCGTGATAGATAATATAACGCTTTCTCCTTTATCGTCATTGACAAAAAATGAAACAAATATTAATACTCTTACTACACAATTGACGGAAAGGACTTTATCCGGTGTCTATACCGTTGCGTTAGATAAGTATAGTAGAGTTACGACAGAAAGATTTTTGGATTATTACAATAATAAGGAAAAAGTTGCAATTTATACATATTCAGGAAATACACAGAGAGTATTAAAGCAGGTATATGATACGGATACGGTAGAATATACTTATAACTCTCAAGGACAGCCGACGCAAGCTATAAAAACAAGTACATTGAACGGAACTGCCTTAAAACAAATTGTAAAAACGGAATATAATGATTTGGGCCTACCTACTAAAATGATAGATGAGAACGGTGTAAAAAATTATTATTTTTATGGCATCACCCAAGATAATTATCGTTTAATAAAGTTTGTGAAATGTTTGTCAACTGCTGAACTTGTTGCCGGTGCTTCGCATGACTCTCATACAACAGATTATGTAGAAACGTACACTTATGACGAATATGGAAATTTGAGTCAGCTTAACAATAATTATGCTAAAAACATTATAACGGATTTTAATGGCGGACAGGAAGCTTCTTACGCTGTGTCAGGAGGGGCACAATGGAAATTTAACCTTGATGCTAATAGTAATCTTAAAAGCATAACTGATGCCAGCCAAAATGAAAAAATAAATTATACCTATAATAGTAATCAACAGTTAACCCAGAAAGCCTATGAACAGTCTGGTTCTGTGACGCAATATGACAACTACACCTATGATAAATATGGAAATGTCGCTTCGATAACATGTACCACCAAAGATATGTCCACGGCAACGCCAACGCTAAGAACCGATGATAGTTATACCTCTGCAATAGATTATAAAAATTATAAACAAACTATAACCAGTAATGGTATGGCTTATGTGTATCAGGATAATTATTTAGGAAATTTACTTAATAGCAGAGTAGATATAAGTGGAATGGGATATGCCGGAGCATATACCTACTACGGCCGTTTGGACGGATTGCTTCAAAAGGCGACATATACCATAAACGGGTTGACAAGGACATATACGCCACAATATAATGATAAAAAGCAGATTACTTCGGAAGTGGATGGAAATCATCATTCAGCATATACATATGACGCTTTGGGCCGAGTTATGGATTATGATATCACAACTGGAGATTATAATATTTTAGATCTCACATATAGTTATAAAACGAGAAGCGTCAATTCAACTTCTTATGCGACTAACCAAATTTATGAGATTGTAGATAATGCAAACAGTGGAAATACTTTAAAATATCTTTACGATAACCAAGGGCGAATCACTTCACAATGGAAAGGCGGAGCAACTGAAGCTCAATATACGTATGATCAATACGATAAATTGAAAACGGAAACCAATGATGTAGAAGGAAAATCATATGCTTACACTTATGACAATAATTATAACATAAAATCGGTAAGTATAACGCCAAAGTCCAGCGGAGCAACACAGGCGGAGGAATATACTTATAACAATTGGGATCAGTTGACTGCATTCAAGAAAAATGGAACAACTCAATATTATGTCTATGATAATTTGGGGAATCCGGTAAAGTACGGGGTGAACTCAACGTCTGCTGACGACAATATGGTATGGACACAGGGGAGAAAACTGACGTCGGGTGTTTATAAAGGAAATACTTTTTCTTATAAATATGATGCGGATGGGATGCGTTATGAGAAGACTGTAAACGGGCTTACTACAAGATATTATCTGGAAGAAGGCCAAGTTCTTGCGGAAGAACAACTCAACAGTTCCGGAGGCGTTGCGTCTAAGATATATTATATCTATAATCAAAACGGAATTGCGGGAATGTATCGTAACGGAAGCACCTATTATTTCCGAAAAGACGGATTGGGAAACATAACAGAAATAATCAATTATTCCAAGGAGGTAGTAGCCACCTATACCTATGATGCTTGGGGAAATTGTACGATAACAAACAAAACGTCTGCCAATATAGGAACAATAAATCCTTTCCGATACAGAGGATATTATCAAGATAACGAAACGGGCTTCTACTATTTGCAGACGAGGTATTACGACCCGGAAATACGTAGATTTATCAATGCGGATAATTTAGAACTTATACCTTTGCTCACTCAAAGGGTGGGACAACTAAATTTATATGCTTATTGTAATGATAATCCCGTAAGCTATACCGACGAAAGCGGAACTATAGTTGGTGTGGATGATGCAATATTTTGGGGCGCTGTCTTTATTGTGACTTTAATAACGACTGCTGTTGTTGAATCACAAACGCATATGATTTACAATGCTGTAACGAATATAGGGAATGTCGTTGGAAATGCTGTAGCTCAAGGATTTGGAGATTTATATGACTTATTTAATTGTAAAAAAATAGAGATATTGGAAAGGGATACAGGTGGGCGTGATACGGATCTTGCAGGAATACCTACCGGTGATTTACAGGAGGAGTATGAAAAGGCTCGAAGAGCTGGGGATTCAAAACGTGCAGCCAGAATTCAAAGAGAACAAAAAATTCGAGGAAATCGTAATCGGAAAAAACGGCGTGGTGGTCCTCATATGAGAGGCTGGTGGGTATTATTACTTTTGGGAATGGAGGAAGTAATTAGAGATGATGATTAAAGGCACGTTTATTGGAACCAATGAAATATTTCTTTGTAGTAAAAAAGAAATATCGGTAGTATTTAATGCTATGGATATAGATATATATTTTCGCAAAAAAGATATATCTGAAAGCAAATATAAGAATAAAGATTATTGGTATAAGAGTAGAAGCGGTACTCAAAGAGACTACTATCAAAATCTTGTGGCTGAATTGGTTCTTTATAGAACACGTATAAACGTGCCATCTGAAATAAGAAGTGTGATTCATTTATATCCCATAAACAAATTGGATTATAGCTCTAAAATACGAGAGAAATTCGTGGGTTGTATTTTACCTCTATTATATCAGAAATATGTGGATTATGTAAATGACATGATGGCTTATGGTAAGGCATTGCTCACTTATTGTGTAAGACTAATAGATGATGAATTTATTATAAATCAATAAATTCTTGTTATACTAATGGTTTTCTTATACTCCACGATTACAGATATAAGGGTCGGTGCTGAAGAGGAAAAAAGAATTGAACATCTATTAAAAGATACAACAATATAGAATGACAATGTAAAAGAAGTTTCTTGTGTTCCCTTATTCCAAGGAGGTAGTGGCCACCTATACCTATGACGCTTGGGGAAATTGTACGATAACAAACAAAACGTCTGCCAATATAGGAACAATAAATCCTTTTAGATACAGAGGATATTATCAAGATAACGAGTTATCACAAAATTGTGTATCTACCAAAAAACATAATAAAACAGCTAAAATCAAGGGAAAATAAGTAAAGAACAGATATGATAAATACCTGTTCTTTTTTTGTTATTCTCTTTTTCTTTGTTTCAGGAAAATAATCCACGAAGTAACACAAGCCACTACAAGGACAAATATAATACCAAAACAAATGAGATTGATTTTGTCAAACTTTTTTTCTGACTGTTTCTGTTCAGCCAATAAGTCAATCGGATTTCGCGACGAACTGAACACAATATAAAAATCACCCTCGGAAACGGCTATCGTATAGTCGTTTTCTTTTTGTTGTATCATCCCATGGCTTTCAAGTAAGTAGGGATACAGAGCGTTTAAGGAGAGATGATATTTAATCGGATAATTCCCCGTTCGTACTTGTTCTATGAGGTAAACGGCGGGGGAAAAGAGATGATTGACTTGTATTTGCGCTGATAGAGTATAGGTAACGGAAAACTTGCTATCGGGAGCATAAATACGGAACTGAAACGTATTGAACCTAAACCCGGAAAAAGATTCAAAAAAAATTTCGTCAAACGAATAATTCGACTGTCCTTTCAACACGCGATCCATTTGCGAATAGAAAAACTTAATGGGCGGGTTGCCGCACTCGTCGTAAAATTCTTTATATGCTGCATAATAGCGATCTATAAACGCCTTGCAGGATAGCGTTTCTTTTACGTACTCTGCCCCTATTACGGAAATTTTCGCAAAGTCTCCATTGGTTACGAAAAAAACGTATTCGGAAAGGGAGAGCGCGTTATTCATAGTAAGAGAGAACGTTTCGGAATTTTCGGAGCCTGTATGACTGTTAGAGGTTTGGTAAATAACGTTTTGATTGGGGGAAATCTTTGTTTCAAGAGTAAAGGTATCTTGTTGAGGCGTAAAGATATAAAGAGTACCTATAATAGAAGCGTCCAATTCAGAGGAAGAAATTTTTTCAAAAGCCACGTTCAAATCAAAATCGTCCGAATAGTGTACGAACTTTTCCCCGTAACGAATTGTTCCATTTACGGCTTCTCCATTTACCTGTACGTCAAAATCGGGAACGTCGATAGCCGAAGAAACAAACGGAATGGAAAGCTCCAAGGTTTGTCCTTCCGTCGCGGATATGTGATAGACGGATTTTTCTGTCACCTTGCAAGTGTTTGGATCGAAACTGTCCAAAGCGTATGTGACTTCGCCCCGCTGAATCGTATCAGCCGACGCGCTATATAGGCTGAATGTAGGTATATGAAACATAAACGATTGAGATTGCGCATCTATTCGGAGGTAGGGAAATAAACTGGATATAAAAGCAATTAAAGCTACAACACCACTAATTAAAGTCTTTTTCATAATACTTCCTCCCAATAAGGTAAATTACGCGAGAAGTCATTTTACAATAAAAGAATATTTTTTTACATTATATCATACGGAAAAGTAAATTGCAACAAAATATAATGTAAGTAATATAGAAATATATTGTAAAGGATAAATATTCCGCGGAAGATAGAGTATAATATAGTTAGAACGATAATAGGGTAAAGTTATGGACGTTAAAGAAAAGATTGCAAAATTAAGAAAAGAGCGAGGGGGGACGTTGGGTAAATTAGCTCATGAAGCGGGTATATCTACCTCGGCGGTCTATAATTGGTACAATGATAAAAATTACACACCAGGCAGAGATGCGATAGAGGACGTTTGCGCGGCGTTTGGGATTACGCAATCGGAATTTTGGGCTGATGTTGAAGTGGATAAATTGACGGATAAAGAAATGAAACTTTTAGAATCGTTTAGGAATATGTCTGCGAAAAAGCAGGAAGCTGTTATAAACATTATGCAAGAGTTACAAAAGTTGTAAGAGATATTTCTCCAAGTCCATAAGAGTAAAGCAAAAGGAACAGACCTCGGTCTGTTCCTTTTTGTTATTATAAAATCTAAGAAGGGAGAAAATGTATTAGAACGCTCTTTTTAGTCCCTATAATCTGTGCGCCCTAACAGGTAATCGGGAGAAACCTTGAAGTATTCAGCTAATACTCTTAAATAGTCCAAAGAAGGTAAAGTTTTTTTCTTTTGCCATTCGTAAAAATAGGTTTTCGTAAAAGGCATAGTATGTGCAATTTCAGCATATGTAACTTTGCGTTCTCTCGCTAATTCTTCTAATCGGGTGTGAAAGGTAGTAGGGTTTTCTGATTTATAAAAGTAAGAATCATCACTTTCACCTAATAAGTATTCCAAAGGAACATTCATATAATCGGCTATCTTTATTAACTGTCTTAAAGCGGGAATAATCCCATAAATAGTAGCGCGCAATATGACGGGTTTACTTACTCCAACCAAAGCCGCGAATTGTTCATTATTCCATTCGTTATCGTCAATAAATTCTTTAAGACGATTTTGAAATTCTGGCGATAACTTTTTTTCGGTATCTTTAAGTATTCTTGCCATTTTCTATTCGTCTCCTCATTTAAGATGCTAATTATGTCGGTCATCAGTTCGTCCAAGTAAATAATCGATAGAAACGTGAAAATCTTCGGCAAGAGCAATTAAGTATTCTAAGGAGGGTAATGTTTTTTGTTGTTGCCACTCATAGAAATAAGTTTTTGTAAAGGGCATTCTATGAGCTATTTCGGCATAAGTTGTTTCTTTCTCTTTGGTTAATTCCGCAAGGCGAATATGAAAAGTAGTAGGATTGTCGGATTGATAAAAGTTGTCTTTATCCACATCGCCCAATAAATATTCCAAAGAAACGTGAAAGTAATCAGCCATTTTTATCAAAGGACGTAATGAAGGGATAATTCCGTAGATAGTGGCACGGGTGATAACAGGAACGCTAATTTTAACTAATTTAGAAAATTCGTATTTTGTAATTTCTAAATCTTCTATTAGCTCATTGAGACGTTTCTTAAATTGTGGAGAAATTCTTTTTTCTGTTTCAGCGGGAATTAATGACACAATTCGATAAAACCTCTCTTTATTTGTCAAAAAAATTGAGATAAGATAAGTAGCTTTTCTTTTCTGAACATGATATAATAAATTCACGCTCAAAAGATAATATGAAATTACAGATTTTCTATATGATATGCGATTTTAACACCCCATCGGATAATATAAGTTTACAAATTATCCGAAACGTAATAGTTTTTTATTAAGACGGAAAAGAAAGTAAAAAAGTAAGGAAAAGAATATGAACAATATTCGCTTTAATTGGTTGTTAGAAAGATATAAACATAGCCACAAGGCAGCCGAAGAACTTTATGAAATTTACTATCCCTTAATCGTTTGCTATATCAAGCGACAATTCCGTGGGAAAGTGGACGGGCGGGACGTGGCGCAACAGTTTTTTCTAAAACTGTTTGAGCTAAAAGCGTATAATATTCGCGCTCCTAACGCGTGGGTGCATACGGTTGCCCATAATATTGCGATAGATATTCTTCGGAAAGAAGGGAAAGAAAAGGCGATCGAAACATTCGAGCTGGCAGAAGATCCTTATATTCCCGATGACGTTTCAGAGCTATTAAGTTGTTTAAATGATTCCGAAAAGCAAGTAATTTATCTACACTATTGGGAACGGTATCGATTAACGGAAATCGCGGAGATGATAAAAATAGAATACGGTGCTGTGAGATATTTTCACAGTACCGCAAAAAAGAAATTAAGAAAGGAATATAAAAATTATGAAAAAATCACAGACGCTTAAAATGACTACACTCTGTGTAGCTCTTTTGCTGTCCGCACCTATTGTTAACATAGGTTTTCATGTTAACGCTTCGATAGGTGTGGATGAATTGGATATGCTCTTTCAGACAACCTTGGAAGGAATTTTAGATCGGGAGAAGGTAAAAGAAACGGTTATCTCTGCTAAAAAAGATATGATATATGACATTAACCTTCACGATTTAGGCATACAGTACAGATTTGAATACGGGAATGAAAAAGGTTTTGCCATTTTAATCGATAATGGTTCTCCCAAAGTCGCAGAGGTATATATGGACGCAAATTCTCCCTATCCTGATAATGGAAGTTTGAAAATTTATGTTACGCAGGGAATCTATTGGTATAGCGATGAAAACGGAATTTATGATTGTATTTCAAGATTATCGGTATCAGAGGAAGCGATCGAGAGTGTAGCGGAGGCGGCTTATAAAGGCACTATCGATATACAGTATTCATCCGAGCGTGTTGATTATATTCACCGTTCCGAAACACCATATCATATTTTGTCCTCAATTCCATTATATTCGTATGGATTATCTAACGGCTGTGTGCCGATTGCAGGCTCTAATTTGATTGCCTACTACGACAAAACCTATTCCGAGTTAATTCCGAACTATGAAGCGGGAACGCTGGTGTTCGGGCGATACCGTTTCAAAACGCAAAATGAAACGACGATGGCATTATCAGAAACATTGCACGCGGAGATGGGAACGAACACCAATGGCGCGGGAACGTCTGTTTCGCAGTTCAAAAACGGCATGAAATCCTACATAAACAAGCACGGGTATTCTGTGAGTTTTCAAAGCTTAATGGCATGGGGCAAATTCAAATTCGATAGCGCAAAATCGGTGGTACAAGAAGAAAAGGCAATTGCGCTTTTTGTGCAGAATTACAAGGCGACTACATTTTCCAGCGGTGATAATTATGAAATTTTGAGCTATGAAGCAACAAACGGAAATCACGCAGTTGCGGGGTTTGGCTGCTTAGAGGTAGAGTACACGTTGGCCGACAACACAATCCGAACGGATAAGTATGTTCATTGTTCGTTGGGGGTGGGGCTTTACTTAAATGGTTATGTCAATATCAATATGGTAAAAATCAACGACGCATTGGCAATCACCATCTCATGAGGGCGATATGAAACATATTAAAAAACAGATCGAGGATGAACATACGCGAATAGCCGACATGGATAGGGACTTTTTAGAAAACGAGATATATAAGCGGATCAATGAAAATATCGCCGCCCAAAAAGTTCAGAGAAAAGGTATAAGGCGTTTAATCGTGTCCGCGGCTGCTTTATGCGTAATATCGGCGGTGATTATTGGTAGCGTTTTTGTGATAAAGCGTGAAAATAATTACTTGGATAATTATGAAACAAAAAAATCGGATATAGAACAAGTGAACGTAAATTTAACGAATACGCAGTTCGTAGGGGATTTTTCTGTTATCATGACCTATAAATCTTGGAAAAGGATGCCCGTATATTTTACCGCAGAGCATGAGAAGGTATTGGAAGACAGCTACATATCCTCCACTGTGCAAATTATCATTGAACGAGAGTATTTACTAAACGACAACACGATTTACCACGAAACATTAAACTATTTGGGCTATGAGGTTAACGTTCGTAAAATAGAAAATATTGACGCGGCGGAGGATTTAACAATTCGGGAATATGCTATAATGGCGTATATGGATACTGGGGCGGAACGGTATGTCATCAGTTACCATGAAGATACAATTAATGAAACAGATAGTTTTTCAGACTATATAGAAACTATCATAAAACAGAAATAAAAGGAGCATAAAAATTATGAAATTTAATTTATTAGAATCAGAAGTAAAAAAGATTATTGAACTTACATATTTAGGACTTTATGTGTTAACTAATGTGAAAGCAGATAAAAATTGGACAGAATATGAATCGCTTTCCAGGAAATTTATTAAGTATTATATAAAAAACACTAAAAAGATGAAAATGCGACTGCAAGGGGTGAAGAAAAAGATCGCAGCAAAAGAATTTCATGCAAAAGTCGGGGAATGTATGGATGAGATTTATGAAAGCGTGTATGAAACGGTGGAGATGTTGGAAAAGGGGGCGTTAGCGTTTTCTCTTTCGCAGGCGTTGGCAGATTTAGCATATCCCGATAAGGAAGATGGGGATAATTTGTTGAAAAATGTGTTGACGCAAGAATTTTATGAGGAGGCCATTAATAAATTAGGCGCGGGGATTATCCGTCTTGAAATACCCAATGGAGAGGAAAGGCTCAAAAAATTGTTGACTGAAGCACAGGAAGAAAACAGTGGTGTGGTATAAGTCAAAGGAGGTAAATATTGTGGGTAACATAAAAATTGAATTAAACGAAAAAGAAGAAAAATCAGTTTTGGAACTGCTGGCATTGGGCTATCACATAGCCAAGGAAAGCGGATATGTGCAGGAAAAATGCAAAGATTATAATAGAGCGATTACAAAAGTGTTCGTGCTTTAACTAAATTCATAGAAAACAGAAAAAGGAACAGCCTGGGGTCTGTTCCTTTTTCTGTATCATAAAATCTCAAAGAGGGAAAATGAAATAGAGTACTCTTTTTATCTTCTTGATAAGAAGAAGTATTTCCTGACTTCGATAAGATAAACATATAAAAAAACAAATAGATTCAATGACGTGGGCACATAAAAGGCGGGAATATTCTCAACAGTTACAAAACTATTATAAAGAATATATTAATAAAAATGCGGAATTAGAGCAAATGAAACGCCAAATGCCTATTAATTTCCTTACAGACGGGCAAATCATCAAAGGTTACAATGAAGATGGACGGCTTGTGGCTGTGTATGATAATTATGGTAATTATGCGGTCGTGGAATATGAAAAATCAGGTGTGGCAACTAATTCGCCAACGAGAATAGCACGGATATATGACAAAGACGGGAAAGAGGTACGATTTAGCTATAATCCGAAAAACAAGTTGTCGGAAATAACGGATACGCGCGGAAGAAAAACAAAGTATGAGTACGGCGAGACAAAACTGTTAAAAGTAAAATACGATACAGGCAAAGAGATTACGTTTGGGTATTTAAATAATAATATAACGTTGGTAAAAGAAGAGAAAAACGCTTTAAGAACCAACCTTAGTTATAACGCAAATAAATTATCTTCTGTCAATAATTATTCCACGATAGACGGAATCCCGAAAACAAACACTTCAGAAGTATCAAGTTTGATTTCTTCTACTACGATTACATATTCCCAAACTGCGAATACTATTATGAATTATGTAACGATAACGGAAGATAGCCATGCGGAGAAATATATTTTTGACAGCAATAGGAATTGTAGTGCGCATTACGTATCGGAAAATGGCGTGGTAACCAAAGCGGAACAGTATGAATATGTACCGTATTGGAAAGGAACGGCGGCACAAAGTAATCCGAGAAGCGTAACCAAATACGCAAAGAAAGATACTTTGTATAAGACGGCGCTGACGTCGTTTGTATTTACGGTCGGAGATACGGAAACAACGACGTTGGATCAGTTCAATAACCCTCTGAAAACGACGACGAGCGCGGTGAAACTTACGGCGAACGGAAGCAATCAACAAACAACGGTAGTGGATTATACGTATGATGACGATCAAAAGCTGAAAGAGGAAAAAACCACGGTAAGCTATACAAATCCGTCAAAAACGATAATCGGATATAAAAAATATATCTATAACGCTTCGGGAAGCGTAGTACGTACGGAAAGCTATGTGGAAGGCGAAGAGAATACGACGGGCAAGACGATTGAAGAAACGGTGTACGATGAGAATGGAAACATAGTTAAATCGTTTGCGTATAACAGTCTCGACAGTAGTTCGAAATTCTATAAGGAAAGTGAGTATTCGGAAAACGGACAGCTCCTCTCCGACTTGGACGAAACGGGCGAGTGCAAGACAGAGTACGAGTACATCTCCGGCACGAATATCGTGCGTACTCAAAAGCTTCCCAACGGCAGCAAATTCGCATACGGGCATGATGAGAGCGACGCGGTGACGAGCATTACGCAGAGCACAGAAGAGGGCGAGGGAAACAGCAATTCGACGAGCCATACATACGGCGAAGTAACGGGAATGAGAAGCGGAAACAATGTCGTGGAGTATGAGTATGATTATAAACGGAGATTGACAAGCGTAAAGCTGAATGAAACAGCAAATTACGTAAAATACAATTATACGGAGAAGACAACGGACACGGTAAACGGAGTAAGTAGAACGGTTGATAAGGTAACTGCTACCTATGCGCCCAGAACGGGGACTTCTTCGGAAGTGTTTGTAACGAGCAAGGATTTGCGAGGAAACTTGTTGAAGACGAGTTATAACGGAAACGTACAAACGGAATATACCTATACGGCAGACGATAAATTGGAAAGTGTCATCGATCGTGTCTCGGGACGAAAAACGACATATACGTATGACGCATTGGATAGGGTAACGAAGAATACGGAGACAAAAGTATCCGATGGCGTACAGGTATATCAGGAAGTATATACTTATAATAATGACGGAACACTTGCAAGTAAGGCGATAAGCGAAGCCGTAACGCAGACATATACCTATACGTATAAAAACAATTCTGCGCAGACATTGGACTATTTTACCGTCGGAACTTTGAAGGTGAGCCCGAAAACAGATTGCCTTGGAAGAAATACGGGCAAGGAAATCGCTTTATCGGGAACGAAAGTGTATGAAGAGATAATCGCGTATCGAAAAGTAGGGGATCATGCGACGCAAATGCCCTCAACGATCCGTTATGGGGATAAAGCGGGCGGAACATACGGAATCCGAGACAGTTTGAAGTATGCCTATGACGAAATGGGTAATATCGCCAAAGTATATGAAAATGGAGAATTGTCGGTGAGATATACGTATGATAAACTCAGTCGCCTGATAAGGGAAGATAATAAGGCAATCGGAGAGACGTGTCTTTTCGATTACGATAACAATGGGAATATTCTCACAAAGCGGACACTGGCGTTTACTCTGAAAGGAAAGGAGGAAGTAGAAGAACTTTCATCGACGGCAAGGGAATATACATATGAGGGAGACAGACTGTTATCGTATAACGGAGAAACGTTTACGTATGACGGACTGGGAAATCCTAAAACGTATCGAGGAAAACCTTTGACGTGGAGCAAGGGCAGACAACTTACGAATTATAACGGGACAACGTTTGGCTATGACGGTCAGGGTCAAAGAACGTCGAAGGGAAATATAATTTACACATACGGAAGCGACGGCCAACTATTGAAGCAAAGCGACGGGTGGGAATTTCTCTACGATAACGGCGGAGTAATGGGATTCATCTATGGAAATAACACAGATGATAACAGATATCTGTACCGAAAAGACATTTTGGGAAATATTACGGGGATACTTGACAAAAATGGCAAGATTATAGTAAAATATAAATACGATGCATGGGGAAATCATGCGGCGGTCTGCTTAAATCTGAAAGATGGCAGGGAAGAGTTCTGTGACATAACGGACGAAACGATAAGTTTTACGGGTAAATACGCAACGTACAAAACGCTTGCGGAGAAGAATCCGTTCCGCTATCGTTCATATTATTATGATACAGAAACGGATATGTATTACCTGAAAAC
>ERZ1036470.494-NODE-494-length-17265-cov-4.337943_pt1 | contig 17265 bp, 8 predicted proteins | sample MGYA00514232_ERZ1036470 | MGnify/ENA primary metagenome ERZ1036470 (study PRJEB33795, sample SAMN09464898) | human gut metagenome | isolation source: Bloodstream | host: Homo sapiens | place: USA: Stanford, California | collected 2016-02 ... | reverse complement strand
GTGCTGGAACGTCCGTTTGCCGTAAAGACAAACCCTTCCTCCCAGCCGATTTCTTTAATATTCGCCTTGACGACCTTCCCCTCCGTTCCGCCCCAGATCGGGACGACCGCCGTTCCGTCGTCGCCGCTGATATGCCAACGGTTTTCGCCTATGTAACACCAGCTGTCCACCACGATCTGATAGCTGACCCCGTTTTCAAACCGCACGAGAATTTTATTGCAGTCGTCCACCTCCGGAAATCTTACATTCACCGCATCGACAAAAACGCTTACGGGGCGGCTGTGAATGAGGTCGATCATCTGATCGAGAAGGTGTACGCTCCAATCGTACATCATTCCCCCGCCCGATACTTTTGCGCTCCGCCAATCTCCCGGAAGCCCCTTGCAGCCGAACAGACGGGAATCGATATAATACGGCTTTCCTATCAGATTCTGTTCGATGATATTTTTTACAACCCGGTAATCCGCGTCCCAGCGCCGATTTTGATGCACCGTAAATATCCGTCCCGTTTCTTCCGAAACCTTCAAAACCTCGTCGAGCTCCGCCGTATTCATGCAGACGGGCTTTTCGCAAACGACATTCTTGCCCGCCCGCATCGCGGATATACTGTATTCTTTATGGAAGTTATTCGGCGTAGCGATCAGGACGATATCCGCTTCTTTGCAGGCATACGCGTCCTCGGCCGACGAAAAACTTTTCAGGCCGCATTTTTCAATGACTTCGGCTCTTTCGGGACGAATATCGTACGCCCCGACGACTTCGATTTCGGGGATTCGGTCCCGTATGTTTTCATAATGCCATTCGCCTTGATTTCCGAAGCCGATAACGATCAGTCGATGTTTCATAAATTTCACCCTTTACAGCTCGATTTCCGATTTTTTCTCCGCCGAGCGATATAACGCGTCCAACAATTTCGCCGATTCGAGAATGTTATCCACATACGTCTTTGTATGTTCGCCGCTTCTCGTCGCTTCGAGAAATGCTTTATCCTCACACTCCATCTGATTGGGAATATTGTAATGGTATTCCACCGTCTGCAGCTCGCCTTCCTCTCCCGTCGTATAGTATTTGAACATACCGCCGTAGGTCAGGCGCGCGCCGCCTTTATCGCCGAGAAAATCGATAAACATTTCGTCTTCTCCGATATTTTGTGCCCAAGCTCCGTTGAAGGAAATCGACGCTTTATCCGTACGGATATATCCCGAAACGAAATCTTCCACATCGTTTGTTCCGTTCAAATCCTTCGTATCCTCCGCCCACATACCCAAATAACGATATTCGGACATGTCCTTTGCCATCTCGCCGTATGTGTCGCAGGTGACGGTTTTCAGCTTCGCCCCGCCGAGGATATATAAAATCAAATCGAGAAAGTGAACGCCCCAATCGATCAAAACGCCGCCGCCCGACTGCGCTTTCGTCGTGAAATCGCCGCCCAATCCGGGGATACAGCGGTAATTTCTGAACGAGCAGCAGACGTGATAAATCTTGCCGAATTTGCCCTTCCGATTCATTTCTTCGAGGAGCTCCACCGATTTATTATAACGGTTGCAGACCCCGATATTTAGAAGCTTTCCCCGGCGTTTTGCCTCTTCCGCCATTTCCACAGAAAGCTTATAATTGACCGTAATGGGCTTTTCGCAGAATACGTGCTTTCCCGCTTTCAAAGCGTCCATCGCAACGACATAATGCGCATAATTGGGCGTCAGTACATACACAGCTTCGACTTCGGGATCGGCCAAAGCAATTTTGTAATCGGTGATCACGTTTTCCACAAAATCGTATTCCGATTTTTTTTCCGCCGCCTTGCGTTCGATAATATCGCAAGCATATTTTACGCGCACGTTTCCGAGCGCCTTAAAGGCGGGAAAATGCGCATTGGCAGCAATCCTTCCGCAGCCGACGACCGCGATGCAATATTTTTTGTCCATTGAAAATCTCTCCTTTCAGCCAAATATTTCTTAACCGCGATTAAAGTATATCAGAAAAAATTTTGTTTGTCTTTATCATAACTTTTTGATTTCTTTAACAATATTTTTCCTATATAGAATAGGCTCAATTTTATCGGGTAATAAAACAGCCGAAGCAGATCAGCTCCTAATCGGGTTAAAACCTTGTTGTTCCCTTAAAAATTCAACCCTCTTCAACAAAAATTTTTTTATTTATATATTCCTTGTTGCATATTGCAACTTTTTATTTAACATCATTTTACCTATATAAGTTTGCCCATTGACTTCCCTTAAATTTTGGTTTATACTTGCAAAAAATGAAAAAATCCAAGTATTGAGAGTTATCGCATGGATATAAAAACAAAATATCATTTCAGAAATAATTTTTTTGAAAACCCGAAATATTACAATGACTTGATTCTGTTTCAAATCGGAGAAGCGCTATGCGAAATCAGCACCGAATTAAGCAACCATGTTCATCTCGATTGGTACGAATTTTCTTATATCGTTTCGGGAAAGGGAGAAATATTTACAAATAACATAGGCACTCCGGTAAAAAAAGGCGACCTTTATTTTTCTTTTCCTAAAGAGATACATCACATCTCTTCGGACAATATCGAACCTTTAAGATACTTTTTTGTCGCCTTCAACTTTCTCGAAAATTCGCCGTTAAAATCTCTGCTTGAAAATTATAAAAATTTGGCCTTCTCGGAAAAAAAGAGAGTATATCATTCCAATTCGATTTTGGGACATTTTCAACATTTGCTTTTCGATTTGGAAAAAGACACCCTTCTTCATAATCTTATTTTTGAATATGAGTTAAAAACAGTCATCTTAAAAGTATTCGCCATTATAGAATCCAACGATTCAGCGGCTTATCCTCCTCAGCGCAACAAGCAGCAGCTGCTTTGCTTCAATATTATGAACTACATCGACAACAACATCGCAAACATGGATAACGCCATGTGTCTGTCCGAATTTTTCGGATACAATTATACCTACCTTTCAAGATTTTTCAAAAAAGTCACCGGGGAAAATATTTCTTCCTATATCATCAATAAAAAACTTACGCTCGCAAAAGACATGCTTGCTTCCAGCGACATTTCCATTACAGAAATCGCCAATGAATTGCACTATTCTTCCATTCATGTCTTTTCCAGAGCTTTCAAAAATAAGTTCCGCCTGTCTCCTACCGATTACAGGCAATTTCTTATCTCGAAAAGGCGATAATATAAATAGTTTTATTTTCTAATACTATTTTGCAGTGTCAATGACAGAATTAATCGTAAAGCCGCCCGTTCGAACAATCGAACGGACGGCTTTATTTTATTCTTTGAAATATTCTCTTTATCGAATAGCTAGTGCCCGATAGATAAATTGCAAAATGCAAAAAAGCATTTCACTTGCTTTTATATAAAAAGTATGATATAATAAATATAAATTAATATAAAAGAACCGTCTTGGTAAAGAAGGGCTTTTGATATTATGCTTCCCGGCATTATATAAAGAGCTCTTCTTTTTTTATTATAGTTTCATATGTACAATCTGATTGCTTTCAATAAACGCGACCAGATTCTATTTTGTATAATATTAAGGAGGTTATAATATGGAGTGGTTATTCAAAGATATAGAAGGGAGCAATGAATTATGTACCCTTTCTATAATTTTGCGTATTTTCTTTTCGATAATCATGGGCGGCATTCTTGGAGCCGAACGAGGATTCCGAAATCGCCCCGCAGGCTTTATGACGTATGTCTTGGTGTCTGTCGGAGCAACGCTGTTTGTGCTTACAAATCAGTTTATTCATACTGTTTACCCAAATACCGATGCGACGCGTTTCGGTGCGCAGGTAATTAGCGGAATCGGATTTTTAGGCGCCGGAAGCATTATCGTTACACGGCACAATGAAGTACGAGGACTTACAACCGCAGCAGGACTTTGGGTAGCGGCAGCTTTAGGACTCGCCGTCGGCGCGGGCTTTTATATCGGGGCAATAATCGGCGTTATTTTTTCCGTATTTGCATTGTTGGTTCTTAAAAAAATAGACGTATATATTAAACAGCACGCTAAAAGCATGGAAATTTATATGGAATATACAGAGCCATTTTCTTTACAAACTCTACATAGCTACCTCAAAGAACAAGAATTCGAAATTTATGAAATGAAACGTGGAAAAGCTAAAACATTGGAAGAAGAATTCGGCACACTTACTTTTTCTATCCGCTTACCCAAAAAGCTTAATCACCAAGAGGTTCTGAATAGTTTTTATAACATAGAAGGAGTGGATTATATAGAAGAAATTGCTTGATTTTAATTTTATATATCTGCATTATTGTATTATAAAAAAGAATTTGATTACTCATATAAAAATGAAATTTAATAAGTTAAATCGACTAAAAATTTTTTGAGTGGTTACCGCTCATAAAAATAATGCAAGCAAAACTTTTACGGTTCAACTTACGTTATGCGGTGCACCCAAAAAGGACTATCCGAGTTGTTTCGGATAGTCCTTTTTCTCTTATTTCATCTGCTTTTCGCTTTGTGTTGGTTCGTGTTTTTTTAACAGCTTTCTAACGCTTACAGATTTCTTATACCGCGAAATATTTTTTATCATATTTTTTTGGTATGCTATGCAATCAGCCTGCCGCCCCCGATTTCCCCCTCAAAACGGACGAAAGGACGGCGCACGAAAACAGGCCTGCAAGTGAAAGCTGCAAGCCTGTTTTTCTTAAATATTCGATAAATTACTTTCGTATGCTCGACACGTCGGCTTTAGCGCCGCAAATTTTATTTTTTACGTTTTTTGAGAATGACTGCCGCCGCGCCGAGAGCCCCGACAAGCGGTAAATTCAACGCACTGCCGCAGCCGGAAGGCTCGTCTTGCGACTCTTTCCCGCCCTGCGCGGCTTCGATCAGGCCGTCCAATGCGCTCTGTAAATTACGGGAAACGATTTCCACCTGCTCCGCAGTGGGCGCGGCAAGCGCCGCCACCTTTTCCGCTTCCGCGACCGCCCTTTCGAGCGCGGCATAGGACTCCGCCGTATATGCGGTTTTATCTGTCGCTTTTACCTTTGCGATCTCCCGGGCGAGAGCCGCCTTGTCGCCGAGGGCCACGAGCTTCTCCTCCGCCTCTTTAAGCGCCGTTAAAGCGTCGTCAATCGACCTCTGAGAGGCAATGTTGCTCGCGCATACCTCTTCCGCGGCGGCAAGCTTCTCCGCGTAATTCGCAAAAGAAACCGCCGTATATTTGTCCGCCGTATGCGCGGCTTTTCCGCTCTCTATCGCAACGGCAAGCGCCGTCTTGTCCTGCCTGATATTGACCAGCGCGTCTATCGCGTCCTTGAGCTGGAAGCTGGCCACGCCAACGGAATTCTGCACCGCGAACGGGTCGTTGATGATCTCCAGCGCGACGGTGAGCTTCTGCGCCATTTCCGCCCAGCTTTCGGGGGTATAGTCCGATTCGTTGAGGCTCTCCGCCAGCTCGATATAGATACTGATGGCGTCGATATCTATGCCTGCGGACACCCATACGCGCGCAGCGCCCCGCACCCCCAGGGCATTGGACATTCTGCCCAACCCCGACACGTCCGTTTCGGCCGTGAAATTATACCACCCCGCGGCCTTGCGGTCGTAATCCTCCGAAACCCAGTTCGTTACGGGCACTTTCACCGCCGCACCGTTGATCGTGGCAAATTCCAGCGCAGCGGGCAGGCGCTTCAAGACCTCCTCTTGCTTTTCAAACAGCGGAACGGCAACCTGCACCGTCTCCGTCTGATAATCCAAAGCGTCCTCGTACTCCGTCACGCCGCAACCGTGCGTTTCGTCCAGTTCCATGATCCAAAGATCCTTTACCGTGATGCCGATAGAGCCGGCGTGGACGGCGATATAGCCCGCTTCCATGTCCGCGCGGTCGTTCCTCACCGTAAACACGGTCGCGCCGTTGATGCTGACGGAAATGATATCGTTGACGGAAATAACCCGCATCACGAAATCCGTCGGGCTGAAGCCTATCGCCTGAACGTTGGTGGGACCGAACTCCTGAGAGCCGCCGTTCTGGCCGTCGTAGGCGCCTACCCTGCCCCCGTTTTCCACAAATACCACGTAGCCGTTGGAGCCGTTGAGACTGCCCGTATAAGTCGTCTTATACAGCTCGAAGCCGACGAGCCCCGCCGTGATCTCCTTCATGGAAAATCTGCCCTCGAGGACGAAATTTTTATACTTTTTATCCTTGAGCGCCAGCGCGCGCGACCAGCCTCCCGTTCCCTTTACGGCCAAAACGCCGTTCTCCAGCGTCCATTCGGAGCCGCCGAGCGCATTCCAGTCCTCCAGCCTCGCATCTGCGCCGAGAAGGTTTTCCGCGCCTTCAAGCTCGGTTCCCGCAAAGGTAGTAAAGACGGAGATTTCCTGCCAGACGCTTTTGCCGTTGAAGCCGCCGCCACCGCGCCCGACATTATACGCGCGGATATAGCGGAAGGATTTAGGCCCGTAAGCAATGACCTGCCCCGCCCACATGGCGTCCTTGTACGCTTTGTCCGTGCCCGTCTCCCCCGTCACGTCCTGCATGGAACCGTCCGTATCGCTGTTGTAAAGGCTCTCCCACGTCTTAAAATCGGAAGATACCTGCACGATGACGTCCTCGAAGGGCCAATCGTTCCAGAACGAAGTGACGACTTTATCCGACACATACTCTCCGCCGAGATCGACGACCGCCCAGCCCGTCTCCCCCGCTTCCTTGGTAAACACCTCGGTATAGGGATCGTGATAGCCGTCCGTCACCACGGCGCCCGTGGCGGATTCGCTTTTCTCGTCCCGCACGCCGATCTCCCTTTCAAAATTTCTGTCGTAGAAGGAAACGGGCTTGCCGAGAGCGACGTTTTCGCTGTTTTCCGTGATGAAGAAGTCCCTGTTGACCGAGCGGCTGACTTCGCCGTTTTTGAAGGAGACGGCGCGGAAGGGAATATATTCCCATTTACCCGTTTCCCCGAGGGTTATTTCGCCTTCGTAGAGATAGGTGCCCTCGCCCGGCTTGCCGTCCGCGCTCACTTCGGGATAAGAGCCGTCCAGCGTGTAGTACAGAGAAACGTTTTTCTGCCCCGTGCTGAGCCTGAGCGTCTGCGCGCCCGTGTACGTGCCCGACTCGAGGGAAATTCTCGGGAGCTCCAGCCCCTCGTCTATGACGATTTCGTCTCCTTCGAGCTTATAAATCCTTACCTCGCCGGGGAGAAACTCGGCTGTAAATTCTCCGTCCGACAGCTCCACTGAGGTTCTGGAAAGTTCGCCGAGCGTGTTTTCAAGGTCGGCATAATCGGGCAGCTTCTCCCTGTCGATGGTGTCGTCTATCTCCGTAAGCCCCGTTACCCCCGACTCCGAAGCCACGGTAAAAGCGGCCGTCCTGCTTTCGGACGTAGAGTTGTTCATGAGCATGATATACTTTTCGGAATCGTCCTTGGAGGTAAACAGGCTGACGATGAAGTTATCCGATTTGTTTTTCGGCTGAAGAAGAAAGTTTTTCGGAAGCAGTTCCACGCCCTCGGGAGTATTCGCGCCCGAATGATAGGCGTGCACGCAATCGATCCCCATGAGGAAATCGCCCAGCTGGCGTATCTGCCAGTTATAATAGACGGCGGGCTCGTACAGGGCGGTGCGGTTGCCCTCCTGGTCTATCACGTGATCCCGCATATCCTCGCCGCCGTCCTCGACGGAAACGCGGTCGGGGGAAGCCCAGCAGAAATGGGAGATGCTTTTGAAGCCGTAGGCGATAAAGGTGGAAAGGTTCCAACGAAATTCGTCCGCGTCCGGCTTTCTCATGCCTGCCCACCAGCCCGACTGGGAAAATCCGCCCGTCTTCATTCTGCCGTGCTCGAAGCCCGCGCGGCGAATGGTCTCCATGTCCGAGAAATACGAGCTTCTCACCGTCTCCGTACCCGTAAACGGATAGTGGTCGTAATAGAGATACTCCATATTTTCCTGCCCCACCGTATCTATCCAGTTGTTTACGTACTGTTCGTACGTGCCGCCGAGCGCCGTGGTGCCCGCGTAGTTGGGATAGAGATTGACGAACGGGGAGCGGGAAGGGTCCGCCTCCAGAAACTGATGAAAGAGCTCGCCCGTCGAAACGAACTGGGACGCGCTCGGCTCGTCCTTGACGTAGTAGCCGACGCAGTTTTTAAGGTCCTTCATAAGCTCCGCATCGTAATTGAACTGACCGTTGGCGGTGAAGAGATATTTCATGCCGTATTTCGCATACATCTCTTCCGTGGAACGGTAATCGGCGGGCGAGTCTCCAAACCCCGAGGCATAGCCGGGGTGCCAGATGAAATTCATGCCCGCTTCGGCGAGTCCCTTGGTCTGCTCGTCGTAAGAATCGATGTCGAAATTGTAATACGCCTTCCAGGTAGAGAGTAAAAACTCGTCTATCGTATTTCTGGGCATAGGCTCTTCCTCCGTCTCTTCCGCGGCGGCCGTCATCAACCCGTATGCGCCCGTAATCGCCAAGGCCGAGACCATGAACGCCGCCACGGCGCGTTTTATTATTTTTCTCATCATTCATTTCTCCTTTAAGAGATCGTCGGGCCGCTCGTCCGAGCGTCCCGACGAGATTTTGTTATCGGTTATTTATCTCTGCTTCTTTTTGAGAAGGACCGCGCAGCCCGCAAGGAGCGCGATTGCGCCCGAAAATCCTGCCACGCTGCCGCAGCCGCTCTCTTTTTCGGAATTGGAATCGGCTTTGCTGTCGGCGCCGCTGTCGGAGGTAATCGGGGGGACGGGCGTTTTTTCTTCCAGCCCCTCGACAGCCGCGTTCACCGCGCCGACCGCGGCAGTAATCTCGTCCGCCGTGGCATTCGCTTTCGCAAGCACAAGCTCGGCTTCCGATAAAGCGGTTTTAAGCGCCGAATAGGAAAGCTCGGTGTAGGCTTCTTTTTCGTACTCCTTCGCCTCGGCGACGGCTTCCTTCAGGGCGACGAGGGAAACGAGCGCTCCCTTCTTCTCTTCGAGAGCCGCCTTGGCCGCGTCGTATATGCTCTGCACGTCCTTCGTTGCCGCGACCGCTTCCGCGTTCGCTATTTCCGCGGTCAGCGCGTCAAAGCCGTTCTTCACGTAGTCCGCCGCACTGAAAGCCTTCACCTCCGCGATCAGCGCCTTGAGCGCCGCGGGATCGCCGAACGCGACAAGTCCCTCCACCGCCGTTTCCAGAGCCGTTTTCGCCCCGTCCGCGTCCGTTTTGGAAATTTCCGCCTTCGCAAGAAGCTCCTCCGCTTCCGCGAGCGCGTCTTCAAGCGCCGCAAAGGAGGCGGCCGTATAGTTCTCTCCGTCGTAAGCCGCGGCCTTGACCTCCGCGACCAACCCTTCGAGAGCGGTCGTGTCCGCCTTTTCTTCCAGCGCCTCCAGCGCTTCCGTCAAAGCCTTGAGGGCGTCCGCCGCCTCCTTTTCGGAAGCCTGCGCGTCTGCATATACGACTTCGGCGGCCCCGAGCGCCTCGCCGAGCGCCGTTACGCCGGCAGAGAGATACTCCTCTCCGTCTATCGCCTTCGCTTCGTCGATCTTCGCCTTCAAAGCCGTCTTATCCTTTGCGAGGGCAACAAGCTTATTTATCGCGTCCTCCAGCGCCTTTGCGCAGGAATCCGCTTCCGCCTGAGTCACCTTTCCGTTATCGGCCGCGGACCGCGCCACGGCGAGAGCCTCGCTTACCGCCCCGAAGGAAGCCGCGGTATAGTCGCCTTCGACGAGAGCTTCCGCCTTCGTGATGGCCGCGTTGAGCGCCGTTTTATCCGCCGCGGGAAGAACGGTGACCGTAACGGTCGTTTCCTCCAGCACGCCGAACAGGTCTATGGTATTCGCGGGCAGGGCTGCGCCGAGCGCAAAGGTATAGTCGCCTGCCGCCGCGCCGTCGTAATTTTCGCAGCTCCAGCTTGCCGCAACGCTGACTTCGCCCGAGGTGGTGACGAGGGTCACGTTTTCGGGAAGGAGCGCAACGGCTTCCTCTTTCGCAGTGGCGGCGGGAACTTCGACGCCGTCAAGGTCCGCCTTTACGGCCGTCACCGCGCGTTCGGTCTCCACATCTGCGGGAACCTTCGCGCCGCCGTAAATTTCGATTTCGCTGAAATTTGTATTGGAATCCGCGCCGCCGTTGCCTAAGTTTGTATTTGTAAGGCGTACATACCTCGCTGAGACGTTGCAGGCGAAGACGTTGCCATCAACGGGTTTGGAATCCACGCCGTGCGCCCCGTTCCAGCCCGTCTGCGCTCTCGTCTCCTCCGAACAGCCCGTGCTGCCTCCGTCATATACAACTGTTTCGCCCTCTTTCAAGGTTTCCGTTACGCTGAAAATCGTCGTCACGCCCTCTTTGAACAAGGGATCGTTAGAAGCTTGGATAACAACGTTTTGGAAGCACCATGCCGAAAGGAAATAAACCTTGATTTCGGAAATTTCGACGACGTTTCCGAGATCGACAAACGCCCAGCCCATGGTGTTTCCCGCCGTTGCATTGGTATTGTGATCCCAGTTGGTCGTTCCGTCCGTCATCACCTGACCTTTGGCGGAAAGCTCATAGCACCCCGTTTTATTTATCCCGTTTCCGTCGGGGAAATAATCGTACATGGGAAGGACTTCGTTCATATCCGACAGCTTGCGGAAAGTAACATCCCTGCCGAGCGCCTGATTTTTATAGGCGCCCTGCACTATTTTATACTGATAGTCGGCGGGGCGACTCTTTTCGCCGTTGACTACGATTATTGCGCGAAGCGCGACCGCGCCCTCCTTATCGGAGAAGTCGATAGGTCCCTCGTAGAGCGTCGATTTTTCGGTGGGATAGCTGCCGTCGAGGGTGTAGTAAATTTTCGCGCCCTCGTACAGGGCGGACGCGGAAAGGGTTACGCTCTCCAGGCTTTCGTATGTACCCGCGGCAACCGAAGCCTTGGGCGCTATAATGCCCTCGGTCTGCGCATATACCTCGATTTCCGTAAAATTGGTGTTGGAGTCCGCGCCGCCGTTCCCCGCGTTGGTATTCGTAAGGCGGACGTATCTCGCCGTCACGTCGCAAGGAAAAACGTTTCCGTTTTCGCGGGGCGCCATGTCCATATACGAATCTACTCCCGCGGCGCCGTTCCAGCCCGTCAGGTCCTTCGTTTCCGGGTTACAGCCGATTTTTTCGCCCGCATACACCGTCGTCTCTCCCACGGTCAAACTATTCGTACTGCTGAACACCGTCGTCACGCCTTCCGTAAACGAGGGATCGTCGGACGCCTGAATGATGACGTCGGAGAATACCCATTTGGACAGGAAGGTCACTTTGAAGCTCGAAATGTCATAGACCTGCCCGAGGTCGATAAACGCCCAGCCCACGGTGTTTCCCGCCGTCGCGTTGACAAAACCGTGACCCATCCAATTTTTGTTTTGTCCGTCCGTCATAACGTTGCCGACGGAAGCATAGCAGCCCGTTCCGTCTATGCCGCCGTTATCGGGGAAATAGTCGTACATGGGAAGCTCTGCGCTCATGTCCGTCAGACTGCGGAAGCTCGCTTGTTTGCCGCAGGCGACGTTTTCCGTCTTGGCCGCCGCGGGGACCTTGCTTCCCGCATGCTCCTGTGTTTCCGCAAAGGCGATACCGCCGCCCAGCGCGCCCGCGCCAAAGAGCGCGGCCAGCCCCGCGGAAACGAGTGACTTGAATACGTTTTTCATAATTTTCCTCCAAGGAGTTTTTAGTTTTTAACGAGTGTCAGATTATCGACGGTGATATCGCACGCCATCCACACGTCGAAAGTCAGGGTGGTGCAGTCCGCCGTAGGCACAAAGCTGAACGAGATGTGATAGAACCCGTCCTCCCCCTTTGCGGGAACGTTGGACGCGGTGCCGAGCTGCTGCGTTTCGTTCGCCACCATTACCCCGCCCTTGCCGTCGTCGGAAAGACGGATATAGGTAACGTCCTTGCCCGACCCGAAGGTGACGGGCATAAAGCAGCTGTTGCCCGCGATGACGAAATTGGTAAAATCTATATCATTGATTTTGAGGTCAAACTCGAAGGTGTAAGAGACGCCCGCCTCAAAGGTCAGCGGATAAAACACGCCGCCCAGGGTCAAAAAGCTGGCCGTACCCGTATTGACGAGGTTATACCCATTTCCGTCCTTCCCCGCCGTCTCCTTCGTCGCAAAGCCGATCCCGAACCCCTTTTCGGGAACGCCGCGTCCGTCGAAATCGACGAGAAACACCTTATTCGAGGTGACGGCAAAGCCGAGCTTGGCTTCCGCCGAAAACTCCAGCTCTATCCTTTCGGAAAGGACGATTTTTTCGAGATATGTGCTTTTCAAAGTAAGCTTATCGCCCGACACCTCGTAATCAGCCGCCGAAAGGACGCCCTTCGAATCGGAAACCTTCGCCGATTTGAGATCGAAGCCGGAAGCCGTAACCGTAAACTCCAGATCTTTGCCGTCAAGGGCGTAGTTGAAGGCTTCGCCGTTTACGGAAAGGTTATATTTATTTACGTTTATCGTCACGTTTTGCCGACCGTGGGAAGTATAAACCGTAAGCACGTTTTTCGAGCCCGCCGCAAGAGAGGCAATAAATCCTCCCTTAAGGGTGAATATTCCCTCCTGCGCCGACCAGCCTTCCGAAGAGAGGGCCGCACCGCCAAGCGAGGCGCCGAGCACGCTGACGTCGCCGAAGTCAAAAACCATGTCTGCGTCATAGCCGAGGGGAACGTTCTTTTCCGTCTCTGCGAGAATGGTCATAGAGCCCGTCTTGGGCGCTATCTGGAGATTGTCGATGAGGAAGGTGGATTTCATCCATACGGGAAGCTCGAAGGAGGCATAGGAACCGTCGTAGGCAAATTCCGCACAGAAGCGCACGGATCCCCCTATTTCTTCCAGCGAATACGCAAGGCACTTATTTTCGGCAGTGAAATATAACCCGTCCGTTTCATTATAGCGGATAAAGCCGATATCCCCCTTACCGCCCGCCGCCGTGACGAAATATATGGGCATCAAAAGATCCGACACGCTGCTGGTGCCCGCGGTGATGGACTCTATCTCCATTTCGAAGGAAAGCGCGTAAGTAATGCCCGTCTTGAAATTGTATGCGACGTTCCCCGCGCCGATATTGAGGAGAGTGCCCGATTTCGCGTTTTCGACGCGAAGGGAAGCGCCGTCGATCCCGTTTGCCTCCGTCGAGATCTTCAGATCCTGTCCGAAGCCGTTTGTCTCGTGAGAGAAGGCGTCCGCGTCGAAGCGAAGAAGGTCGGCGGGTTCCATGCCCTTGACGACGACGCAGTTTTCGTACTTTCCGCCGTTATCGAAGATGCGGATATCATAGACCCCGTCTGAAAGCGGCTCGAGGTAGGCCTTTTTGAAAGTGAGCGCGCCGTCCGCGTAAGTCCACGCCTCCGCGCCGACCTCCGCGCCCGCAACGGTTACCCTGGCGGGCTGATTGCCGCCTAAATCGACGGAAAAGCTCACGTTGGAAACGGAATATTTTTTCACTCGTTGGGTATCCGTGAAATTGATTCCCGAAAAGTTGACCGTGACGGTGAACTTCGCCTCGCCCCCGTCCGTGACGAGGTTGAACTCGTGAACTCCCGCGGTCAGGGTTTTGAGATACCCTCCCTTCAGGATAAGCCTGCTCGCCTGCCGTTCGTAAGCGGAAGACTCCACCTCCCGTCCGTCCGAAAGGAGCTTTGAAAAAGTCCCCTTATTATATCCGACCGTGAAAGTAAGATCCGCCGTATCGCCGCCGACGTCCGCCGTCGCGGCCGCAGGGGTCACCGTCGGAACGCCGGGCGTCTCGTCGGGCGCGGAAGAGTTTCCGCCCGAAACGGAATCGGAAGAGGACGTCGCGGGAGGCAGGGGATCGCTTCCGCTGCCGCTCGAGGGGAGCTGCTCGCCGCACGAGCCCGCAAACGCGAGCATGAGGCATACTGCGGCGACAAAGAAACCTTTTGCTTTCTTTACTTTCATTCGTCTGTCTCCTTACAAATTTATTTGATGAGTTCGTCCAAGGGGGTGCCCTCGTCCGCGCGGTGATAGAGGTTTTCTTCATTTTTCACCTCCGAAGCGGAGGAGAGGTCACGTATTTTGAAGTTATCGAAGGAACAATCGTTATTTACCGATTGCAGGGAAACGTAGCCCTTCACATAGTCGGTAGAGAGCACGGAGGAGGAAAGCACCTCCGTGCCGTCCAGATAAACGGTGAGCACGGTGCCCAGCGCCACAATGCGCAGGTTATGCCATACCGAGGGATAATAAGAGGAAGCGTCGGGCGTATCCTTTTCCACGATGCCGCCCGAGATGGGGCCCCAGAGCGTGACCTTGCCGTTCTGCTGCATAAACACGCCCGTACCGCCGCCCTCGGTGGTATAATATTTCCCGGGGATCTGCTGGCGCACGCCGACGACGGGCCAGTAGGAGGTAGTCGTACCGCAGCGGATATCCACGCTGAGCTCGAAATCGCTATATACGTTGCCCGTGTAGGTCATGATGGCGATATTTCGGGTGTCTCCCGCCGCGTCGATATTGCCGATCCGCTTCGCCGCGCCGTCCTCCAATTTCCAGCTGTAATCAAACTTGTCGCCGCGGCGCTCGTTTTGCGTGGAAACGAAGTGGAAAACGAAATTTTCCTCCACCTCCTCCACGCTGTCGAAATTTATTTCGTTATCCCATTTGCTTTCTTCCGCCGTTACGCACGGCGCCTTGGCGGCGCAGGGAAGCAGCAGCAGCGCGGAAAGCGCCGCGCAGATCACGGAACGCAATTTTTTCATTCTATCAACCCTCCACCAATTTATTTTCGAGCGTGATATACCAGGTTTTTCCGGCAGGGAGCCTGACGTAGTATTTTCCGCTCTTTAAGGACACCTCCGGCTCGGCTATCGTCTTGTTGACCTCGATCGAGTATATCCGATTGCCGTACTCGTAGGAGCTCACCCCCGCATAGCTCATGTCCGAAGGCAGACAGCCGTCTATCTTGAGCCCCAAAAGCTCGGGCGTTATCCCTACGATGTCCGTGACGAAGGTCATGGGCACCAGACCGCTCTCGGGAAACTCGCCGTTGATGCTCACCTGGTAAACCCCGAAGGAGGTTCTGGGATCGCGGCGGAGCTGGTCCTTATGAAACTCGTCCATAATGACGTTGAAGCGCTTCATCGCGTTGTCGCCCGAGATGCCCGTGCGCCCCGAAATATCGTAATAGGAAGTATAGAAAATAGTGCCGCCGTTCTGCATCTGCAAGCCGTACTCGCCCCACATGCCGGGAAGCACGTCGTTGAAGGAATGGCCGTTATACCACCAATAGTGCAGCCCGTCCTCCTCTATCGTCTCCACGGCGACCGTGTTCGAACGGGCGGAGACCTTAAAGTTATAGATATCCGCGCCCTTGGAGGTATCGCCGTCTATCACGCGCTCGCCGTCCACCCACGAATAAATCTTTTCAAGCTGTCTCTCGTCCGCCAGCCCCGCGGAGGCCGCCATAAAGTTGACGAAGGTGAGGCCGAAGTCGAGCACGTCTCCCTTCTTGTTGATGGAGGTGATGTATCTTCCCTTCGTCCCGTCCCAGAAAGTTTCGTTAAACACCTTCTTCACCCTGGCGGCGACATCCATATAATACGCGGCGTCCTCCGCGTTGCCCAAATAATTTTCGATGTCTGACATGGCGAGCACCGATTGATAGAAGAGCACGTTTTCATACGCGGAATTCCAGCCGAAGAAGTTTAGCGAATCCCAGTAGTTAGAGGACACGCCGTACACGGTGCCGTCGTTTCTCGGGTCGTAGATGGTCATCAGCCCCGATTCCCCGTTGAGCGTGGTGAGCATATAGCCCATCGCCTTGCGGAGTTTGTCTATCATCTTCTGCCCGCGGGCGTTGGCGGAATCGAGAAATCCCGCCGTGTTGTTGCCCGTCAGGAGATAGTCTCTCGAAGCGATGATGAGAGAAGAATTGTTGGTGTAGTGGTTCTGCTCGCCGAGGTGCTGGGGAGCGCTCTCCGTCGCCCAGATAAAGCCGTCGTCCCGCTTGTTGTCGTTATACTCGGAGGTATCTACCTTATACTCGCCGTCCGCCTCGTCGTAATACCAGCCGTCGCCGCCATAAACGGCGTTTTTGAGGGAATTGACGTGAATGTTGATGGCGTCGTCATAACCGCTCCAGTTGAGCTGCTGACCGTTCCACATCGTCCACTCCACGGAGGCCGTCATCGTCTGCCCCGAGCGGAAGGGCTCCACGTTGGTAGCGCCGCCGCGGAGGGAATTATACATTCTCGGTTCCGTCTGCGCGAGGCCGAATATCGTCCACATGTTGCTCAAATCGGCGTTATAGTACCCGTCGTAGGAGGTATATAAAGGCATTTCGTCCTTGCCGTACACCCGCATTTCCGAGACGCTGAAATATTTGGCGCCCGAGCTCGCCACGGGATACATCAGCGATCTGACCCTGATGCCGTTTGCGGTTATCCCGTCGAGAGGCAATACCAGGGTTGCACCTTTCGGGTTGGGGAAGTTCATGATACAGGAATACTGCCCTTCCGAGTTGGGAAGCACGTAATAGTAATGGGGCAGCATATACCAATTTTCGCCGCCGTCCGTCGTGTACTCCACGGAAATGTTGGAGGGGAATACGGACAGGGAGGAGGGTATCTTGAGCTCCAGGGTGTCGAGGGTATAATACTTATCGAAAAGATAGCCGATATAATCGTCCGAAGCCACCGAGTCGGAGACCTTGCTTTCCCAGGCCGTGTCATTGTCGTTGTCCGCAATGAGCTCCGCGCCCGTCGAAGCCGATTTGCTGCCCGAGGAAATGGGTTTAACCGACCTGATCATGCTTCCCGTATAGTCGGGGCCCTTCACCTCGAGGGTTTGGGGCGCCGTCCAGCCGTACAGCGTACCGAGCGCCAGATTGACGCCGCAGGCGCGTATCTGATAGGAGCCCGCCTTTTTATAGGTGTGATATACCTCGCCGAGCACTTTGTGCGCGTCGTCGTAAACGTAAGGGCCGTTGTAGCTCCATGTGCCGTCACCCCAGTCCACCACGTAATAATTATAGTTTTCAAGCGCGGTGTCCATCATCACGTAAGCCGTGAGCTTCGCGCCCGTCACGGCGGACGAGGAAACGGGAATGACGAGGTTGACGTTGCTCCCTATCTTTCTCGGATTGGAGGACTCCTCATATACGATCTCTTTAAGGTCCGAACCGATAAAATCTCCGCCGCCCGAAGGGGAGGAGTCCCCCGACCCCGAATTGCAGCTTTGAAGGGTCACCGCCGCCAAAGAAGCGAACGCCAACGCTATCGCTTTCGCTTTCTTTTTATTAGCCATTTTTTCTTCTCCTCCTTGCAACCGCTATG
>ERZ1036470.487-NODE-487-length-17441-cov-18.959220_pt1 | contig 17441 bp, 16 predicted proteins | sample MGYA00514232_ERZ1036470 | MGnify/ENA primary metagenome ERZ1036470 (study PRJEB33795, sample SAMN09464898) | human gut metagenome | isolation source: Bloodstream | host: Homo sapiens | place: USA: Stanford, California | collected 2016-02 ... | reverse complement strand
CGATGACACTTGTCACCACTGCACCAAGCGTGGTTGTTTATACAGCCAATCATTTTGATGGTACTGGTGTTGCGCATAACATCAAGCAATTTGATGGGGTAGCACTTGAATGCCAGTATCCGCCAGTAAGCGGTTCGGATTTATCCGCGATCACATTGCTGCCAGGTGAACCATTTACCTTGGCGAATACTTGGACGTTTGAATAATAATTGGTGACTAGGTGTACCGCTAAAAAGCTCTTTGGGGATGCTCAAAGGGCTTTTTTTATATGGTGAGCGTGAGCCGGAGCGGTTAGGGATCGGAGTGTAAGCGGCCTTGGGCGTGATGGCCGGGCTTTGGTCATTGCGACCAAGGTCCTTACACGGAGATCCCTGCGCCGGTGAACGCGTTATGGGCGTAAGCCAGAACATAAGTGGCCTCAGTCATAATGGCCAGTCTTTAGCCATTACGACCAAGGTTCTTACACGCAGGTTTCTGGGCTGGGGAGCGCGTTATAGAAAGTGTGCTGTAGTTTATATGATTTTTCTACAATGATTTATCCGCTTGACTTATTCTGTGAATTTTTCGTCAAGGTGTTTAGGCTATTAGCAAATTGCAAACACCCAATTTTATGCAAAGCCGGATTTAAAATTGAAATGCAAACCGTTATATTTTTCTACAGGTTTATCTTGGTATATAATTCTGTGGAAAATGGAAGCGTTTTGGCAGCGCGGCTTAAATTAAGTTTTAGATTAATCTGATTTATAACCAGGATGACGAAAAACGCGAATTGAAAGTGAGGGCTCATGATGAAAGCCAGCTTTTTGAAATTGCCAATCGTCGTACAGGGGATCATCATGACGGCTATCTGGACGGCTGTCAGCATGATATATATTTGGTACAACTGGCCGACTAGCAATTTTGATATGGCTCCAGCTTTTTTACCGGTGTTTCCCGTCTTGATAAGTTCCAAGAGTGGCAGTGTTACCACTGATTGGCAACTGTGTATGGCGATTGTTGTGGGATTTACGAGTTGGTATCTTATCAGGCAAACGCGGATGCAGAAAGCGCAAGCGCCGTTATTTGTTCGCTTGAGACGTCAATTGTTACCGGTTTGGTTGTTTATGGGTGTTTGCTTTTTATCATTAAATTATTGGGTTCCGCAAATGGGGTTAGCCCGCTTTTCGGATTTTGAACAGATGGTTTTGATCCTGGGAATCTTTTCTTGGAAAATTGCGTTGTTTGGCTCAATTCCACTTCTTTGGGCTGTTGTGCCACTTAGACATGGTTGGCGTGAAAATAAATGGGGAGGGATGTATCTGCTCGCTGTGATTATAGCTTTTTACATGTTGGACCACTTGAGATTCACCTTTGCCGGTCATTCTATGACATTCATAGGAGTCAGCGGCGGAACAGTTTGGGCAACCTTACCTTTTTGGCTGATTTGGATGGTGGGAATGCTCTTAATTGGCCTGATTTGGAGTTTAGCACGATATCGATATCGCAACGAAACTAAAACACAAGGCTAATTTAACAAGTCAAATCAGGTGTCTCGCTTCAAAACGAGGCGCTATTTTTTTGGCTTTTTCGTATCAAAGTCCGCAGTCTCAGAACAGATGAAGCTGGCAAACTGAGGATAGAACGAAGATAAGTGTTTTGGGTCTTTGATTTGGACTGCAATATTCCAATAACAGCAACCTTGATTGCAGCGCAGAAGCCTATCTATGCCTGAGATTGCTTCACTTTGACATAATAACGAGAAAGACAATTGGCTTAGATAAAAAGCAAACTATTCTTGCATCAATAAGATAATAGTTCGTTTTTATCTTGACTTGGATGATGTTACATCCTGTTTTCAAATCGATTTTGCACGATAGAATTGACTGCTTATTGTTTACAAATGTTTTTTGATGTTTTGATATATATCAGTTATTATTGCCTGAATCTTTGGCTTTTGAGTCCCTACATCTTGACGAAATCCTGTAACGGCGGGGTTATTGGTGAATAATCTTTATAGCTAATGTCGGCAAAACTTTTTTGGAAGATTTTGTTGACTAATGAAAGCGTTTGTCTATAATTAAAAGTGAACAGAAGAGAACATTAATTAACAAGAGTTATCTGAATGCCGAACGAGATCAAAGAGGCTTTGTGCTTTTAGTTCAGCATTTATCGCAGATTATAGGGTTGAGATGTATCTCCATTTACTTAGTTGGTTGCTTTTCAGAGATACAAGAATTAGGTTGACTGTCATCAATTCTTTTGAGCATCAAATCAGCTATTTCAGATTAAGCTCAAAGGATGACTGAGTTTGTAAGTGTGGGTGCGTGAAACGGGAAAAATCTGTGGGTTAGTTTCTGTTCATGATTTAAATAATTATTGTAGGAGGAGATGAAAAGTAATGGCTGCAAATATTGTTTTTACACGAATTGACAACCGCTTAGTTCATGGGCAGGTTGGCGTTACCTGGACCCGTGCAGTTAATGCTAATTTGATTCTGGTTGCGAATGATCAGGCTGCTGCTGATCCACTTCAGCAGAAACTAATGTCAACTACAGCTGATTCTTCAGGTGCCGGCATTCGATTCTTTACTGTCCAACATACTATCGATATCATCGGTAAGGCAGCTGATCGTCAACATATTTTTATCGTTATTAAGACACCAGCGGATGCTCGTAAATTGGTTGAAAATGGTGTGCCGATCAAAGAAGTCAATGTTGGAAATATGCACTTTGCTCAAGGAAAGACAGAAATCACTAAGAAGGTCTATGTCGACAAACAAGACAAAGATGACTTGTTGGCGATTGCAAATGCTGGCGTTAACATTTTTATTCAGGATTATCCTGGTGAAAAGAAGACACCAATTACTGCCGACTTATTAAAAAATGTTCAATAGTCAATAAAGTGAATTGGAGGTGTCAGTTTCATGGATGTTACTTTGACTCAAGGGCTGTTAATCGCACTTTGGGCAATGATATCGGGCCTTGATTGTTGGTTGCAAGCATTCTTCATTTTCCGGCCAATCATTGTCTGCACAATTACCGGTCTTATCTTGGGTGATTTGCAACTCGGTGTCATTGCTGGCGGGTTGACCGAATTAGCCTTTGCCGGGTTGACCCCTGCTGGTGGGACACAGCCACCAAACACGGTTCTTTGCGGGATTATGACGGTTGTCATTGCCGCAACTAATAATACTGCTCCAGCAACGGCGATTGGTCTCTCGTTACCGTTTGCTATGTTAATGCAATATATCTTACTGTTCTTCTACTCTAGCTTTTCATTGTTTCTTCCAAAATTTGATAAATATGCAGCAGAAGGAAATACAAGTGCATTTAAACGCTTGAACTTCATTCCGCTCACGATCGTTACACTTTCCTTCGGGATTATGGCTTTCTTGAGTGCTTATGCTGCACAGGGACCGATGAAGGCACTTGTTACCTCGATGCCTCATTGGTTAACACACGGTTTTGAATTAGCTGGAGGGATCCTACCGGCTGTCGGGTTTGCAATGTTGTTGAAAGTTATGTTAAAAGGTCAATACTTTGCATATCTATTGCTAGGATTTGTTATGGCTTCAATGATTCCGTTCTCAAATGTTTTGCCAGTGGCACTTGTCGGCGCTGTCTTTGCGATGATTGAGTTCTATCGTAGTCGTGATCAGATCAAACTGGAAAAGCAGCTCAAGGAAGTCGAAGATCAATCTCAAGGAGGAGGCATGAATGATGGCATCTGATGACAAGAAGCAAAAAAAGAGCTTGTTTACCAATCATGAAATCTCCATGCTTGGGATTCGTTCTAACTTGGTTCAAGCATCATTCTCATATGAACGGATGCATTCACCAGGTTGGACATGGGCGCAGTTGCCGTACTGGCAGAAGATTTATAAAGATGATCCTAAGGGCCTCAAAGCGGTTATGGTTGATAACATGGAATTCATCAACAGTTCACCGCCACTTTATCCGATCCTAATGGGATTACTTTTGACAATGGAAGAAGGCTATGTTGATCGAACCACTATCAAAGGGTTGAAGAACGCTTTATTTGGTCCGATGGCTGGGATTGGTGATGCGATATTCTGGTTTACCATCATGCCGATTGTAGGGGGCATTTCTGCCTCAATCGCCAAGAATGGGAATGTATTCGGGCCAATTCTATTCTTCTTGGTTTATCTGTTCCTGTTTTGGTCACGCATTCCGCTGGCCCACTTAGGGTATAATCTTGGGACGCGAGCGATCGATGTTATTCAGGAAAATTCGCGGATTATCTCGCATGTTGCCTCCATTCTGGGACTAACTGTTATCGGCGGTTTAATCGCCAGTTACGTTAAGATGTCCTTGACGGTCAAGATTGGTGCGGGTAATACCGTCATTAATCTACAAAAGCAATTGTTAGATAAGATTTTCCCGAATATCTTGCCGTTTGCCTTTGTGTTCTTACTTTACTGGTTGCTGAAAAAGAATGTTAATCCGATTTGGTTGATTGTTGTGACCTTTGCGCTTGCAATTGTTATGGCTGCTATTGGATGGATGTAAACGTTCTGCAAACGCGATAAGGGGAGACAGAGACCAATGAGTAAAGTACAAGTTATTGTTACAGGTCACGGTACTTTTGCCGAGGGGATTGAAGGTGCTTTACATCTTTTGACAAGCGTGCCAGATAACTGGTCGTTCGTTAATTTTTCAGAAGGCATGAGTGACAAAGAACTTCAGGCTAAATTTGAGCAGATTCTTGGTTCTGATCCAAAACCCACACTTTTCTTTACGGATTTAGCTGGCGGGACGCCATATAAAGTAGCTGCCACGCTGGCTGCAAAACATCCTGAATTTGCTGTTGTAGCAGGGTGCAACTTAGGCTCATTGCTTGAATCTGTATTCAGTGATTATGATAATGCTGAGACGTATGCAGACGCAGTTGTTGCTGCTGCCAAACAAGGCACACAAAAGTTTACACTGGACATGCCTGATAAAATGACCACCAGTTCTGATGATGGCATTTAAAAATAATTAGCATGATTCAATATAGCATTAGAAAGGGTCGCGGCTTTGGTCGCGATCCTTTTGACTAATTGGCTCAGTACTTGGATGATATACTGTTTTAAGGGAGGCATCGATAATATGGCAACGAACATTTCAATTCTGGTTATAGCAATGATTGCAGCAGGTATGGCCATCATGACCTATCAGCGACACAAGTACTTCTATCTTGGAACCTTTTTTGTTGGTCATGATATGACAAGCACAGTGATCGATTTAAAAAATAGCGGACACTACACTATCAATATCACGAACGTTGGTCAAAATCCCAAATCACCAACTAGCTTCCAGATAGAAGAAGGTTCATTTCGAAAAAACGGCTCTGTCATTGATTTGATCCCAGATAAGCTTTCAACATTCACTTATCCAGATGCGAATGCGTTAATGGTAAATAATTGGGGTGGACATGAAGAATCAGAACCAGAAAATCACCAGATAGTCTTAAAGAACCGAGCGCTGGTGTTTTCTGGAGAAACACTTCAACCGCTTGATAAAGGAAAAGTGGTTACGATTAAGCGGTTTATGCAAACCTCCAAAAGGCGGATTTCTAAATCTTAGTTGCTGTATGGTTCAGCCAAATGGATTAAAGAAACGGTAATCATCACTTAGTCACGCTGATAGTTATGAAATTTTATTTTTGGCTTTTTGATTGATAAATCGTTGGAAAGATCCTTACAAACTGTTTGCAAAAGAAATAAAAAAGGTTCTGGCAAGTTGAACGTGTCGTTTAACTTGTCGGAACTCTTGCCTTTAGAATGGATAGTCTCAGTTGATATTTTTATTGGGTTAAAAGTATGCCTGCACAAACAAGTCAGCTGCCAACGCATGCCAACGCAAATGCTGCAAATGCAATGCCGGTTCGTAGCAGCTTGACTGGCACATGGCGCACAACAATGGGGCGCAGTAGCCGCCGATTAAAAAACCGACACCAAGCGGGATCACAACAAGCCAGTCGATTTTTCCACGCACGGCATAAATCACGGTTGCAACTGCGTTAGCCATGAAGACCATCACATTCTTGAAGGCGTTCAAAACCGTAAATCGCTGTGGTAGGCTGAACGTAAGGATGGCTAGAACGATTACACCGCCAGCAGCTCCAAAGTAACCGGTGTAAGCACCCACTAGGAATAAGCCGATCACTTTCAAAAACAAACCGAGTTTATTTTGCTCGTGCAACGGCGGGATAGTATTGCGATTTGCCTGATGACCACTCAGTAACAGTAGAATCCCAGCAGAGAGAATGAAGAAAGGGACAATGTGCTCGAAGGTGGAGACAGGTTCAATGAGCAGCATGATCGACCCAAGAATGCCACCAGCCAATGTGATAGCGGTCAAGTCGGTTACGAGTTTGCTTTCACCTCTGAGTTCGCGTGAAGAAGATATGGTTGCGCCAACTCCAGACAGGACAAGACCCGCAGTATTCGTCACGTTTGCCACGACTGGCGGAATGTCGATCAAAGAGCAAGCAGGATATGAAACAAGTGAGGCCAATCCAGCAATGGAAGCTAATAAACCGCCAAAAATACCGGCAACAATTAAGTAGATAAAAATCCAAAATGTCATAACGACTCCTATCCCAGTGTAAATTTAATTCGTTGCCAGTCTCCTCCCGACGACAATAAAAGTCAAGAAGCCCTGATTGCATCCGTAAACGCAATCAAGGCTTCTTTCTGTTTGAAAACTATAAAGTTGTCGCAACTTGATAAATCGTATTAAAGAACTGATCCATGGCCGGCTGCGGTTTTAAGACATTCGTTAAACCGACGACAGCTTTTTTCTGCTTTTGGTTGATACTTAGCAGACCAGTATATCCAAGCATGCTGCCAGAGTTACCTAGCCAGCCGTTTTCTAATTTATGCCAACCAAATCCATAGCCATTCTCGGCATCTTTGAAGATAGTTTTCCAGCTGGTTGATTGTAGCAGTTTACCAGTCAAAACAGCTTGTGCGAACTTTTCGAGATCATCAACGGTTGTAACAAGTCCGCGATCGGCCTGATTTTCATCACCTTTTCCTGCAATGTTTGGATTGCCGGCAATCCAGTGATAACCTTCCGCAAATGCGTGCGCGGTGCCAAGTTTAGTGTTGGTCAGTGCTAGTGGATCATAGATGTATTCCTTCAAAACTGCTTCGAGTGGGCGTTCATTCGTCAGTCGATCAAGAACTTCGCCTATTAAAATCGCATTGGTGCTGCTATAAGAAGTTTGGCTGCCTGGCTTAAAAGCGAGTGGCACGTCATTGACAACATCCAGAACCTTAGCGAAATCCATATTAGTAGCATTGTGCTGATCAATTTGTAAAGCTAACCGTTCATCTGGCAAGGTGGCAGGTGCGTTCTCCTTGAAGGGCTTTGCCATCAAAGTAAGGTAGTCAGGGATACCGCTTTGCATGTTCGCTAGCTGGTGCAAAGTGATCTGGTCGGCATTGTGATACTCAGGAACATATTGAGACAGTTTATCGCTAAGCTTGACGACTCCCTTTTCAACGAATTGCATGAGTAAAATGCCGAAGAATTGTTGTGTGACTGTTCCGGCTCCGCTGACCGTATGTGAGGCAAACGGTACTGCCATATCAATGTGTGAAAAGCCTTGTGAATCCGCCGCTAATTCCTTATCGGGTGAAACAACTGCGACAGCGCCGTTATAGTGCTCGTCTTGTAACGCGCGACTTAACGGTGATTCATCTTTAACTGATTGTAACTCCACCATAACGATTCCTCCCAAAATATGAACTTGAATTCTCCAGCCGATGCCAGTGGATAGTCAAGTTTGTTCATGGTAGTTATCTGAACGTTGCTCATCGTGAACAAAGTGCTTATCAAAAGGTTCTCAAGCTGGAGTGCGTGTTAAAAAAGTGACAGGTTGAATTTTTGTTTACTGCATTGGAGCATTATTACATTTGAACATTTTGATTTAAGCTAAATGATTTACCTGAACAAGTGCACCAGTAACACCAATTTGGATACCTTGTTTAATCTTGTCTGTTCGACTTTTATGGACAACTTGAAACTTGTTTTGCTTAACGATCATCTTGTTGTCTGTTTGATAGCCCGCTGGTAATGGTTGGTTGCTGCCGTGTATAAGCATCACAATAAACTTAAAGCCGCTGGTATGAGCTTCACACGGACTGTAGTGGAGTGTATCACTGAAGAATTCAACCACTGTTCCAGCTGGAACGAAGAACAGTTTCGCTTCCTTTTCAGCATTAAATTGGCCATTATGCATTTGACCACGTTTACCGATGACCATGACCACATCGGTGAAGAAGACATTCACTTCGCTGCCTTGATGAAATTCAACAGCAGTTAAGGCGTCAGCGTGACCTGCGCATTCACCCGCTTCAATCGGTAAGCCAGCGTAAACATCACGACCGATTTGCTGCACAACTGGAATTTTTTCGATTTCCGGGTTTGAGGGAACATAGAGATTTGCCTCAGTTGATGCAGGGATGGTGACGTGCTGATCCATGAAAGTCTTTAGTTCGCTAACATCATATTGAGTATAAGCAACGCCATAGTCCTCAAAAACGGACTCATCTAGGCTATGGATCGTTTTGTTGGGATTAATAGTTCTGATTTGATCGATGGTTGACATAGGATGGCTTCTTTCTGAGTGTTAAGTTAATAGGACTCGATTGAGACTTTAGCAAAATATTCGTCAAATTTGGCAGGATCGACAAAGCCGGTTTCTGCTTCCATGGTGTTCAACATACCTGTCGTCATTGCCATTTTCATGATGTCTTCGTCTGACTTGCCATCATGAATACCCATTGCGAGGCCGGCCAAGGTTGAATCACCAGAACCCACCGGATTAACCACTTTGATCTTTGGAATTGCCGCGTGATAGAATTTGTCTAAATGTTTGACAAATGCGCCAGCCGATCCTAAGGAAACAACAATCCAATCGACACCAGCAAAAATTGGATCCATCAAATCTTGTTTCAATGCAGCATAGTCGGTTTTGTCGACTTCACGTTGAAGTAAACCAGCTAATTCTTCTTCATTTGGTTTAATAAGCAGTGGTTTTACCGGTGCTTCTAAAGCGGATTTTAAAGTGGCACCTGATGTATCTAGCAACACTTTGACGTTTTTCTTACCGGCGTGAGCGATCATTTGGGTGTAATAATCAGTTGGCAATCCCTGAGGCATAGAACCTGAAATGGTGATCAAGTCACTTTTATCAAGCAACGCGTCAAAATGGTTTAGGAATTTCTGAGCGTCCTCCTCGGCAATCGTTGGTCCAGGCTCCAAAATCTCTGTTTGTTTGCCACCATCATGCAACACTGCAATCGAACTACGAGTTTCGGCATTGATTGGGAAAAAGTCGTGGGCGATTCCGTCTTGATCAAGCTGATTTTCCAACCATTTGCCAAAATATCCGCCAATGAAACCAGTTGCTGTGATCTTGTGATCTAACATATGAATCACACGAGAAACATTTAATCCTTTACCGCCGGCAGTCTTTCGTACGGTTTTGACCCGATTGACAGTATCGATTTTCAGATGATCAAGTGGATATGAAACGTCAATCGATGGGTTTAAAGTGACCGTTAAAATCATGGGTTTTTCCTCCAAAAATGTGATAATGAACCTGAACCAATAGAAGCTTGTTCTCGCGTATGTAATAAAAGCCGATTCCCTTAGGAGTCGGCTTTTATCATGTTCACGCGAATTAAGCGTGTTCGACCTTGTCCGTCCAAGGAGTAGCAGTATCCGCTAAAACCTTGTTCAAACGATCGATGTTAGCTTTACCTTCCGTTTCCAGCCATTGCTTGCCGGCAGCTTCGCCTTCAGCAGCAAATGGCTTAACGCCTGGCTTCCAGGTTGCCCGGCCGCAAAGCACACCGTTAAAGGTTGAACCGGCTTCCTTAGCAAATTTGAGTTCTTCAAGGAACAATTCGTTGGAAACACCAGCGGACAGGAAGATGAATGGCAAATCGGTTGCGTCGGACTGGGCTTTGTAATATTTGGCAGCTTCTTCTTTGGTATAAACCGGGGTTACGCCTTCATCGGTGAAGCCTTCAACAAACTTCTGATCAACCGGGACTTCGACTTTTAGAACGGAGACATTGTATTGCGGCTTGCTGAATTCCTTGGTGATCTTGATAACCTTTTCAGGCTTTGCTTTCGCCCATGCAGCGGTGCCGGTTTCGTTGGTCTTGCCATCGTAAGAAACCAGTTCCAGGAACAGTGGCAGATCATTAGCCTTAGCTTCAGCACCAACCCGTTCAACAAACGCATATTTACGATCGTTGATACTGTCAGGTTCGTCAGGGTCAATGTATAGCAGGAATTTAACCGCATCGCCGCCTTCGTTCTTGATGCGCAAAGCACTTTGGTTATCGATCAAATCCGGGAAGCGGCCAGGTTCAGTCGCATCGTAGCCGGTTTTTTCATAGGACAGAAGCAAGCCGGCTTGCGGTGCACGAACTTTGGCAGCTGGCAGGCCATATTCCGGATCAAGCAAAATTGAACTGGCATATTTGGTTAGTTCTTCAGAAACCGCTTTCTTGAAATCGACAATAGTGGTTTCATCAGCTGGCTTGTTTGCTGCAGCTGCAAGCATTTTCTTTAAAGAACCGCGTTGATCGATGGCTAACGCTGAGATAACGTTATTTTCGTCGGAAAGTTTTTGCAGATGCTTGAATTGGCCCGCAGTAAGGGTGACTGTCATGTAAAAATGCCTCCTAGGATTTTAATGTTTAATTAGTCGTGATAGACGCCTTCAGCCCACTTTTCAAGTTCAGCATCAAAGAAATGCGGGTTGTCTTTTTGATCAGGATTTGGTTTCGCGATGTTGTCGATCTTATCAATCAACTTTTTATTTTCGGGCGTTTCTTTGTAGGTGGCATCCAGATAAGCTTTGACAATATCTTGAATGAGGTGAACGCCGACAACTGCGCCACCGATACCTAAGACGTTAGCGTTTAGCTGTTCGCGAGCATAGACGGCTGAGGTGACATCATCACACATAGCCGCGCGGATGCCTTCGTTTTTATCTGCGGCTGTTGAAATACCGATACCTGTACCGCACATCACGATGCCGAGATCTGCACGACCATCAGCAACATCTTCGGCGACCTTCTTACCATAAATCGGGTAGTGGGTACGATGCGTGTCATAGGTGCCTTCATCAATAACTGTGTAACCCATGTCTTTTAACATGTTTGAAATTTCAATCTTTTGCATCGTGACGATGTGATCGTTACCAATAGCAATAATCATAAGTGTGAAGCTTCCTTTCTATATTGGGTGAAAGACGGCGTTAAATCATTTTTTCAAGCATGTCGAGCCGGATTTGATGACGGCCGCCAGCATATTCGGTATCCAGATAACGTTGGATGATGACCAGTGCGCGATCATAACCTGTAATGCCGGTACCGATAGCAATTGCCTTGGCGCCATTATGTTCAGCCGTCATGTGGGCAGTGTTTTCTTCTTCAACGACCGCGGTAACCATGCCTTTGACTTTGTTAGAAGCCATGGCAGAACCGACACCGTAACGATCAAACATGATGGCTTTGTGCGCATCACTGTTTAGCAGCTTTTTGGTAACCGCCAGTGAAGATTCAACAAAATCTTCGGCTGGTTCAGGCGTCACATCCGCGACCCGATATTGATGTTCCTCCAAATATTTCTTAACTTGTTCTTTCATTGCAAAGCCATCTTTGTCTGCACCAATAATGACATCCATGATCTATTCTCCTTTTTTTGTTTTGTCTGTAATAACATGCGTATATGTGTTGTAATGTTGCCGATCGTCGGCGCTGATTCCGGGATCAGTGATAAGCCCGTCTGTTTGGTCAAGGTCGTAGAAACTGTAGAAATCTTGCCGATTAAGTTTGAAATGATCCGCAGCAACAAATTTCATCCCCGCATTGTTCAACGCAATTCGCTGCGTCTGACCTTCTTCGGGGCTGGCGTTACTAATGTGATTGTCAGCGATACCGTTAACACTGATGAATGCTTTGGTCGTTGTGAGGTGAGCTAACATCTCATTTGCCAAGCTTCCGATAAAGGCTCCTGATCGTTCGCGGAGCTGGCCGCCGATTAGTTTTAACGAGAAGTAATCGGCGCGGTCCTGAAAGCTTTGGAAGACGGGAAGACTATTGGTGATGATCCGGACGTCAGGTTTCTTGAGGTACTGTGCAATCAGTTCATTCGTTGTGCCGGGCCCGATATAAATCGTATCGCCTGAAGTGATGATATCAGCAATGGTAGCGGCGATTTTACGCTTTTCGTTGACGTGAATGGACCGCTTCTCATTTCTGGACAATTCGGTTAGCGGTTTAAAATGGGTACTTTGTGCGCCGCCGTGAATACGGACTAACTCATTTCTTTCAGCAAGCTCTTCCAGATCCCGTCGCACAGTCATGGTTGAAACGCCTAAACTTTCACCAATTTCGTTAACGGTCACAATCCCTTTACGATCAACTAAATTACGGATTGTTAGCAAGCGCTCGTCTTTTAACATTGACTCACCTCACAAAAAATGTTCGTTGTTGTTTGATTTTGTTTCTTATTACAGTCCTTAAGTTACCACTGGCTACATGATTCGTCAAGACCATAGTCGCGGTGTTTACGACTATTTTTATCGCGCGTTTTTATAAAAAAAGAAATAAAAAGCGCCAGAAAAATATGCAGATATAGCTGCATATTAGTAATCGAATAAACAGAAGACAACAGATACACACAGCAATACGGTGCCAGCTAAATATCGATTGATGTTTTCACGGATTCAAACGACTGATTCATTTGGCGTCAATTGACCAAGAACGGAACTCAAGAAGCGCAAAAAAGCCCTAAACATTTGCATGCTTAGGACTGTGGTTACGTTGTTATCTGGTAGAATTAATTGGTAATAACTTGACTATTAGGGGCAGTGTCACTGTTAAAATGCGTAATATATAGTAGCAGTCATACGTTAATTAAGCTTTGAAAGTTTTAATAAATCATCCGCTTGCTGGAGGACAGCAATGCGTGGCGTGACAGCGGGCGATGGTGGTGTTGTCCACCCCGCGAGTGCAAAGGCAACTTTTGCATCGGCTGCGGCTTGGGCGTCAGTCGGCGTATCACCGATGTAAACCGTCGTGTCAGGTTGGCCGCCTAACCGGTTACGTGCTAAGGTAATCGGATCGCCAAAGGGTTTGTTGCGTTTGGCTTCACCGGCGACAACCACTGTTTCAAAATACGGACTAAAGTGATACTTCTTATCTTCTTCGAGGAATTGCGGTTTGTCTTTTGAAGTGACGAGACCAAGCTTATAGTGGCGACTTAATTGCGTTAGGACTTTTTGCATGTTGGGGAACCAAGTGACATGGTTGAGAAAAGCTTTCGAGTCTTCGCGCCATTCTTCATGCACCACGGGAATTTCTGCCGGACTGAAGCCTAGCTCTTTTAAACTATCGACACCAGCGCGGCCATTGGTCCAAGTCAGGTCCTGAATGGCGATTTCCCGGCCATGGCGCCGTAAAGTTTTTTGAAGCCCGTAAAGGTAACCTTCAACGTTGTCAAGCAAGGTGCCGTCAATATCAAAGATAAACGTATTCATATTCTTCCTCCTATAACGCTTATTATTGTAACAAGTAAGCGATAACAAAGAAAGGCGTAAACATGCGATTTCTACACACGGCCGATTGGCATATTGGCAAAAAACTAAACGATTTTGACTTATTGGAAGATCAGCAGGCGGTGTTTGAACAATTGGTGACCGTTGTCAAGCAGCAACAAGTCGATGCTATTGTCATTGCCGGCGATTTATATGACCGCGCTTTACCAAGTGAGGCCGCGGTGGCAACGCTTGATCATATGCTGGTAACGCTAAATCGTAAGCTGAATTATCCATTGTTGGTGATTTCCGGCAATCACGACTCGGCTGTCCGCTTACGTACTGGCCGGTCATGGTTTTCAGCAACTAAGATGTACGTCAACACGCAATTAGCCGAGGCATTTACCCCAGTTGAACTTGGTGACACTCAATTTTTCTTGCTACCTTATTTTGAACCGTTTGCTGTCCGTGATTATTTTCAGGATTCAACGATTACCAATGTAGCACAAGCCATTCGCCCGATTGTCGCCAAAATGAAAGCCCAGTTTAAACCCGATATGCGGCATATTTTGGTGAGTCATTTTTTTGCTGCCGGTAGCGATCATAGCGCTTCGGAAACAAAGGTTAACGTCGGCGGATTGGATGCAGTCCCGATTGATGACTTGGCAGCGTTTGACTATGTGGCGTTAGGTCATTTGCATAATCATAATGCGCTGCACGCCGAACCTAAGATTCAGTATAGTGGTGCCTTGTTGAAATATGCGGTCGCTGAAGCCAAGCAGGAGAAGGGCGTCTACATTGTCGATACTGACACGATGACGCGAACGTTTATTCCGTTGACGCCACAACATGACTTGATTGAGTTGAAAGCCAGCTATGCGGAATTGACTGATCCGGATTTTTATCGCCAGCAGGACCGCGATGCTTATATTGGCGTTGATCTAACCGACACGCAGGTGATTCCTAATGTCATGGCCCAGTTGCGGAAGATTTACCCAAGGATTATCAGTCTGCGCCGTGAAAATGGGGTCGCCGCCGTAAAACCGTTAAAACAACGGCAGCGCGATCTCGATCCGCTGAGTTTGTTGAAGAAGTTTTATGCTGAGATGATGCAAACAGATCTGACGGCGGATCAGCTGAAGTGGGCCAAAGCGGGACTTGGTGAAGCAGAAAGCGGGCAGAAACAGTGAAACTTAAACAATTACACATGCAGTTTTTCGGACCCTATGCAGATGAAACGGTTAATTTTGAAGATTTTCGCACGAGCCCGCTATTCTTAATCAGCGGACCGACTGGCAGCGGGAAAACCACGATTTTTGATGCCTTAGTGTATGCGTTATACGGCGAGACGTCAGGGGAACGCGATGGCATGCAGATGCGGTCCAACTTTGCCAGCCACCATGATCTGACTAAAATTACGTTAACTTTTGATCATGACGGTAAACATTATCGGGTAGTGCGGCAACCGCAACAGATACAGCAAAAAAAACGTGGCGATGGACTGACTGAGGTCAAAGCAAAGGCCTTATTGGCGATTGCAGATGCTGATAAGCAAGTGGCCGAATATACCAAAAAAAATCAGGTCCAAAGCCAGCTTGATGCAATTTTACATCTTGATGCTAAACAATTTCGGCAAATTGTTTTACTGCCTCAAGGAGACTTTCGGCGTTTTCTAGATGCCGACAGTAATGCCAAAGAAGATTTACTTCGGGATTTATTTGGGACCCAGTTGATTCAACGCTGGCAAACAGCCATGCAGGCGCAAACCAAGCAGCAGGGAGCCGCGATTCAGGATCAGGAACGGATGCTGAATTTGCTAACGTCACAGTTTGAATTTGCCACGCCGCCATCTGACAACGCGACGATGGCTGACAAATTAGCCTTGATGCGTCAGGATGTAACGCACCAAGCAACAACCGTCACCAACCTGCAAACCATGGCAGGCCAACGCCACCAGCGCTATCAGACGGCCCAGACAGCTCTTCAGACCGGTAAGCAGCTGGCACAAGCATTTGAAGACCGAAAACAAACTGCTGCGGCTTTGGCACAACTTGCTGAACAAAAGCAAACGCAGGAAGACCGCCTCAAGTTAATGGAGCGGTTAACCTGGGTTCAAGAACACGAGGCAGCTGAGCAACGGGTACAAAAAGCAGCTCGCGATTTAACTCTAGCCAAGACGCAATTAGTACAAACCCAAACGGCAATAAAAACCACTCAGCAGGCCATGAACCAGGCCCAAACGAAATTAAATGATTTACAGCAGCAGGATTCAGCTATTGAAGCCAAAAAGACGCAACTTGATCAACTGCAATCGGTCAAACAGCAGCTCGTTGCAATTGCGGATCAAGAGAAACAAGTAGCCCAACAAACCGCCGCAGTTGCACAGGCAGAAGCAGCGTCTGTACAGGCGCAAAAAAAATTGGCAAATGATCAGAAAAAACTTGATCAATATCAAACCGAGTTAAACCAACTAGCAGTGTCAGATTTGGCAGATCGAGCAGCTGACCATAAACAATTAGTGGCAGCACTGAAACCGGTAGCCGCTAATTATCAAGACGCACATGCTGAAGCTAAACAACTTGCCAGCAAGCTAACGGACACAAAGGCGTTGCTGATTCAGGCGACAAATGTGAGTCAATCTGCCGAGCAGCAGTTGAATCAATTGCAACAGACCCAGATCCGGCAACAAATTGCCCAATTGGCGGCTAAGTTGACGCCCGGGACCCCTTGCCCGGTTTGTGGCAGTGTCGAGCATCCACACCCGGCTGTAGCCTTGGATGAACCGCTGGTGACTGAGGCTGAGGTGAAACAGGCTACCCAAGCACGCCAGCAAGCAGCGGCAAAAGAAACGACTTTGCAAGCCCAAGTATCCAACCTAGAAGAACAGCACGCTGCCGCTACCAAAAAGGCAAATGTAGCAAAGAACAGTTTTTGGGCGCAGGTGAGCTCAAGCATAGATGCAGTGAGTCCCCAAAGCGAACAGTCCGATGTTTTGAAACAGCTGGCAATACTTGAAGAAAAAGCACAGACTGCAGTTCAAGCGTTATCCGCGGCTCAGATCAGGCAGGATGCGTTGAGAAAAGCAATAACAGTTGGTCAAACTGTTGTGAGCGCAGATGATCAGGAAATTCAAGCAACCCAAAGTGCGCTTAATACAGCGAAGATTGAGGCGGCAAAAGCTAACAGTGCACTGACGACCATGAAAGCAAGCTTACCTGCAGGTACGACTGATCTTAAGACAGTAACCGAACAGTCGCATGTCTTGACTGAAGCAATCAAGACTTACCAGGAACAATTAAAAACGGCGCAGCGTCAGTTAAGTGAGTTCGATCGCCAGTTAGCAGGCTTACATGCAGATGAACGCCATGCTACTGACCAGATCACGACACTGAAAAAAGAGCACCAGGAAGCAGAAGATGACTTTTTATCTGCAGTAACTGATTATTTTGGTTCGGATGGTGTCGCAAAATTTGCTGCCATGCGCGAGAAATTAGGGCAATTACCACTTTTGCAGCAACAAACGCAGCGTTATAAGGATGACGTTTTAAAGCAGCAGACATTACTGGCAGCCGCTAACAAGACGATTGGCGATCAACCTCAACCTGCCCTTGATCAGCTTGAGGCTCAAGCAAGTGCAGCTGAAGCAGAGGCAACAAAAGCACAAACTGCCTTCATTGAGGCAAAGCAGAAACATGATACAGCCCAAAGATTGCTCGAACAGGCCGCAGATATTTTAGCGGCCAATCAGACTGCTTTGGCTGCCTATGCCGACTTGCAGACACTGACCGCCGTTATGAACGGCAATGGCCCCAAAAAGCTTAGTTTGGAACGTTACGTTTTACAAGCCTATCTTCAGGAAGTTTTGGATGTTGCCAACACCCGCTTGC